>Ga0189278_10077_pt1 | contig 143657 bp, 132 predicted proteins | sample N26A9minimetaG_FD_130326 | JGI IMG/M metagenome (GOLD analysis project Ga0189278, IMG submission 130326) | Marine microbial communities from the Costa Rica Dome - N26 A9 mini metaG | ecosystem: Environmental > Aquatic > Marine > Oceanic > Photic zone | place: Costa Rica: the Eastern Pacific...
CAGCGGTCTTGGCACGATGAACAACCTCACCCAGGTGATGAATGCCTCGACCCAGATCGGCAACAACGTGGTCATCAACACCGGTGGCGGCAACTCCATCCAGTTGAATGGCGTGCAGCTTGCTGACCTCGACGCGAGCGACTTCATCTTCTGAGGAACGCGTAACTTTGCCGACAGGAATTTGTCTGCGGCTTCACCTTTTTGAAATTCCCCCCTATGACAGGGGGGAATTATTTTTTGCACTGAGCATTGAGGTTTATCGATGGTTCGTTCGTTCAAGACGCCCTATACCCGCCCGCAGCTGGGAGCTTATTTCAAAGGCGTGATGCAGTACCATTATCGCGATGTGATGTGTAACAAGTCACCCTTGGACATCGCATTGTTCCTGCACCTGATTCATGCGGCCAAACCGGCAACTTATATCGAGATTGGCACCAAATTCGGCGGATCGGCCCTGCTGATGCGCGACATTGCCAAGATGTACGACATGGACATGAAGATCGTCACCATTGACCGAAGCCCGCCCGAGGTGGACAGCCGGTTTGATGGCATCCAGTTCGTGCAGGGCAATGTTATGGACATGGAAGGGACGTGGGCACGGAACAACCTGTTCGATCTGCCGCGGCCCTGGCTGATCTGCGAGGACAGCGCGCATACCTATGATGCCTGCATGGGCGTGCTCAGGTTCTTTCAAGAGCATCTGCACAAAGGCGAATACCTGGTCATGGAAGATGGCATTCTGGCGGAGCTTGACCTGGGCGATAAATTTGACGGAGGCCCCAGTCGCGCGCTGGAGGAATTCCTGGACAACAATCCCGGCGTTTACGAGATCGACACCAGCTATTGTGACATGTTCGGGATCAACGCCACGACGAACCCGAACGGCTATCTGCGCAAGCTGTAAGCGAGACTTGGAAAAACTGCCATGACGACACCGGAATTCTCCGAAAACATCAGGTTGATCATCTGGGACCTGGACGAAACCTTTTGGGACGGGACGTTGACCGAGGGCGGCATCTCCTATCGCGACGATCATCATCAGCTGGTTATTGATCTGGCCAAGCGCGGCATCATGAGCGCGATCTGTTCGAAGAACGAACATGAACCGATCGAGGCGTTGCTGAAGGAAAAGGGGCTGTGGGACTATTTTATCTTCCCCAGCATCGACTGGACGCCGAAAGGCCCCCGGATCAAGGCGATGCTTGAGACCATCGGGCTGCGGGCCGCATCGACCCTGTTCCTGGACGACAATGCGATGAACCTTGCCCAGGCCGAACATGTGAATCCGGGTCTGAACTGTGCCTTGCCGGATATCATTCAGCATCTGCGGGACGCACCGCAGCTGCGAGGCAAGGATGACAGCGGCCTGACCCGCCTGGCGCAGTACAAGGTTACCGAGAAAAAGGCCGAAGCCGCAAAGGTCACCGGCGGCGACACCGCAGCCTTTCTGCGGCAGTCCAATGTAAAGGTCTTTATCGAATACGACGTTGAAGCGCATCTTGACCGGGCCGTGGAGCTGGTCAACCGCACAAACCAGCTGAACTTCACCAAGAACCGGCTGCCTGACGATCCTGAGGTGGCCAGGCAAGAGCTGAGCAAGAGGCTGGCGCATAACACAACCGATGCGGCATTGATCCGTGTGCGTGACGATTTCGGCGATTACGGTTTTGTGGGATTCTACATGACCAGGCGGGTGAACAATTCACGGACGCTGGAACATTTCTGTTTTTCCTGCCGCACCCTGAACATGTACATTGAGCACTGGGTTTATGCATTCCTCGGCCGTCCGCGCCTGACCGTGGAAGGCGAGGTCCTGTCAGATGTCCATAATCCCGATATCGACGTGGACTGGATCACCCCCGCCAACATCGAAGACATGGATGCGCCCAGTGCAGGCGCTGATCTGAGGTTCGATCACATCTTTGCGCGGGGCGGCTGTGATCTGGCAAGTCTGATGCATTACTTCACGCTGCATGCCGACAAGATCGTGGAAGAATTCAACGAACCCAGGAATGGACAAATGTTCCGCCGCGATCATTCGGCGTTCCTGATGCCAGCGCTGGAGGGTGGGCTGACCCCTGCCCAGATCGATGCGGCCGCCGGCCTTGGTTACATGCCAGAGGACTTTCACAGTGACTTGCCGGATCTTGGAACGGGCCATGGGCTATACTTCCTGAGCTTCTGGGCCGATGCGGATCTCCCCATCTACCGGCATCGTGCAACTGATTTGCGTGTGCCCTATTGGCTGATAGGGGCCCAGAACCACAACCTTATCGACCGCGCCGACTTGCGTGCCACCATTGCGAAGACCGATCTTCATAAGGAACGTCTGGAGGTTCTGTGCAGGGACTATGAGTATGAGGGAATCATGTCTCAGTCAGAGATGGAGCAGCGGTATGCAGCGGTACTTGACCAACTTCCCGCAATGGCCGAGGTGGTGATGATCCTTGCGGCTGAGCGTGGTCCCCTGCATTTCAAGGACCCGAACAAGCCGTCGCATCCATTTCATCAGCGCCTGAACGCGGCGCTTAGAAATGTGGCACAGGGCCGGACAAACGTCATGTTGCTGGACCCGGCGGCGCTGATTGAGGGTGCTGAGGATATGATCGACCTCAACCACTTCAAACGCGATGTCTATCATCGTATGTACCGCGCCATATTGGACCGGTTCACAAACGCCAAAGCTGCCTGAGCGGCCAAGAAGACTTCAGATCGGAAATCGACTAATGCCCAAGACCTTCAACAATCTCTTTCTGAGCATCGGTGCCATGAAAGCCGGGACAACCTGGCTTTATGCGGTTCTGGCACAGCATCCGGCGCTCCACTTTGCGCTGGAGAAAGAGATTCACTATTTCTACCACAAGTATGTCGACAAGAACATGCTGAGCGAAAAGTACCGGCTGGCAGAAGCAAAGAACCGGTATCTGATGCGGTATGACCCTGAAAAGGCGAACATCGACGCGATCCAGAAAAACCTGCATTGGGTCAGCGCCTATCTGAACCGTCCGGTGGATGATTTCTGGTATCGCAATCTGTTCCAGATGCGCGACCGCGAGATCTACGCCTGCGACTTCTCGAACCTCAATGCCCAGCTCCCGGTGGAAGCATGGCCGCAAATTTCCGCCAAGTGTAACAATCTCAGGGTGCTCTACACCATGCGCGACCCGATCAAGAGGTTGTGGAGCCATGCCAAATTCCACCTTCAGATCACCGGCGCTGTGGACAACCTGAACACCTGGGGCCCTGATCAGTTCAACGAATTCGTGCGCCGTCCGCACATCTGGCGCAACGCCGAATACGGACAGGTCCTGCGCACGATGCGCGAGGGGCTGGACCCAAAACAGCGAAAAGTCATCTTTTACGAGGACATGCACGCCGATCAGCGTGGCATGTTGCGTCAAATTGAAGAGTTTCTGGGCCTGCCGGCCTTCAATTACTCACAAGCAATCCTCGACCGCCGGTTTACCGAAAGCGTCAAACACGAGATGCCGGCATTCTTCCCCGAGCTGTTTGCAGACGACATCAGGCGCATACGCTCGGAAATCGAAGCCGAAGGATTTACCCTGCCTGAAAAATGGGGCTGACAGCCCCGCACCTTGCGGGGTTATTTATCCATCATTTCGCGGTGGTAGCGCCGGAGCAGGAAAAGCCCTGCCATCAGCGTGATCAAGCCGACCAATATCGGGTAACCGATTGAAACATAGTTCGGATGATAGAACGGGTAAAATCCATCCCGCATCATGCCTACGATATGGATGATCGGGTTGTACCAAAGGTAGTTGGCGTATTGCTCTGGAATACTCTCAAACAAGAAGAAAACGCATGAGATGATAAAAAGCGGGCGGTTCAGGATCGACCAGGCCGTCTGCCAGATCGGATATGCGAGAATCAGAAAGGCATTCAATGTGCCGATCCCGGTCGCCAGGAAGACAAGCATGACGTAGGCGGTCACGATCTTTGTAAAATCAAAGGTCGTGGATACGTTGGAGATCGACAGGATAAAGATCAGGACGATGCTGTGCACTGACAGTAACGTGATCAGGCCGAGAAGCAGCCTCGCTATGAGCGCATCGACGAATGTCACCCGTGGATAGGAAAGTAGTGCGCGGCTGAAAATCATTGATTGACCCAGCTTTCCCGACAAATCCATATACATCAACAGCGGCAGGATGCCCGTGGCGTAGAAAAGGGAAAATACAGTTCCCAGCGGCGGCGATCTGAAGCCGACTGAAAAAATGACACTCAGCAATGCGATACCTGCCGCCGGTTCAAGAACGGCCCAGACATACCCGCCGGGTGAACGTCCGTAAGTGGTCGTAATTTCACGAAGGATCAGCGCCATGATAGCCCTGACGGAAGCGAATGACGTGCGCTGCTCGCGCAGAGTGGCTGTTTGTTCTGTCGACATCGGGCCATCCCTCCTGTCTGGATACCACCTGCGTTCTGATGTAACGGTACGCGAGATAAGGCAAGTTCTTTAGACAGAAAAGACATCTCAATGGCTGAACCCAAAGCGCAAACTCCCAAGCCGGCCGGAAATGCTCAGCCGAAAACGCCGAACGAAACATCGGCAAAGGCTGACAATCAAGCGGGCCAGCCCGCAGCCAAGCCCGCACCGGAAGCCGCGAATCCAGCCGCAACCGGGACAGACCCGAAACCGGCGACTCCAGCACCTGGGGCCAAACCGGCCGGAAACGCTCAGCCGAAGCCGCAAAATCCGGCACCCGCGGCCAAACCGGCAGCCCCAAAACCGGCAGCCGGGGCCAAGGTTGATTCTGATCTGGCGGAGCCCGCGCCGCCGCGCCAGCAGCCCGGAGAGGCCAAGATCCCTGTCGGCAGGACTGCAATTCCCGCGAAAACCAAGGGGCGCCACGTTTTCTTGCTGTCTTCCTTCGTGTTTGTCGTACTTGTGCCCGCGTTTTTCACGGCTTTCTATCTGTGGACCCGGGCAGCAGATCAATATGCGTCCGACGTGGGGTTCTCTGTCCGGACGGAGGAAAAGAGTTCGGCCATCGAGCTTCTGGGCGGCATAACGGAATTGTCCGGCTCCAGTTCATCAGACACGGATATTCTATACGCGTTCCTGTCCAGTCAGGAACTGGTCCGCAAGGTCAATGCCAAAGTGGATCTGCGTGCGATCTGGTCCCGCGTCGATATAGAACAGGACCCGTTCTTTGCCTTTGATCCTTCGGGTACGATTGAGGATCTTCAGGATCATTGGGATCGGATGATTTCGATCGTGTATGACAGCGGAACAGGTCTGATCGACCTGGAGGTCCTGGCCTTTGATCCCGTAGATGCGCAGAAAATCGCGCAGGCCATTCTTGAAGAATGTGATTCCATGATCAACGCGCTTTCCAGCATCGCGCGGCAGGATTCCATCAAGTACACGCTGGAAGAACTGGAAAACGCGGTCGAAAGGCTGAAGAATGCGCGCCGGACGCTGACGGAATTTCGCAACAGAACCCAGATTGTGGACCCCAGCATCGACACACAGAACCAGATGGGTCTGCTCGTTACCCTGCAGCAACAACTGGCTGATTCGCTGATCGAATACGATCTGCTGCAAGACACCACGCGGGAAAACGACCCTCGCGTCACACAGGCTGAACGCCGGATTGAAGTGATCAATGCCCGCATCGCATCAGAGCGGCGCAAGCTGGGGCTCGGTGAAAATGGCGGCAGCGGCGAAGCATTTGCCAACCTTGTCGGCGAATACGAGGGTCTGATTGTGGATCGCGAATTTGCCGAACAGGCCTATACGGCCGCTCTGGCTGCGCATGACGGGGCATTGGCAGAAGTCCGCAAGCAAAGCCGATATCTTGCAGCGCACGTAAAACCGACATTGGCAGAAAAGTCCGAACACCCCAAACGGATCAAGATCATGTTGTTCCTGCTGCTGTTCAGCTTCTTCGTGTGGTCGATCCTGTGCCTGGTCTTCTACAGCTTGCGGGACCGCAAGTAGGAGCGTCCGATGATCCAGCTGGATAACCTGACCAAGTATTTTCGGACGCGAAACGGATATCAAACGATTGTCGAGAACCTGACGGCAACATTTCCGACAGGGGCTTCCGTGGCTTTGTTGGGCCGCAACGGTGCGGGCAAGAGCACATTGCTGAAGCTCATTGCCGGGACAATCCGGCCGACATCGGGCCGGGTACTCTCGACGGGAAGCATCTCGTATCCTGTTGGCTTTGCCGGGTCATTTCACCCTGATCTGACTGGTGCGCAGAACACACGTTTTGTCGCGCGGCTGTATGGGTACGACACGGACAGCCTGCTTGAGTTCGTGACTGAATTTGCGGAACTGGGCGGCCATATGCACATGCCATTGCGGACCTATTCCTCTGGTATGCGCGCGCGTCTTTCTTTCGGGGTCTCCATGGGGATTCCCTTCGATACCTATCTGGTCGACGAAATTACAGCGGTTGGCGATGGTGCCTTTCGGGCGAAATCGGCAGCAGTTTTTGATGATCGGATGGAAAGATCCGGTGCCATCGTGGTAACCCACTCGCCCCCGATGGTCCGCCGCATGTGCAACAAGGCTGTTGTTCTCGAAAACGGGGATATCCAGTTTTTCGACGATATCGAAGAGGCGCTGGAGCTGCATGAAATGCAGATGAAGCAGCCGCCAAACCGGTAATCAGTTTGCCATGAGCCTGTGCAGCAGAGCCCGGGCCCGTTCATCAAAGACTTCCGGTGACCATTCGCGGTGCCAGACCGTTCTGATCTGCTGCCGCAGCGCGCGGTCGGCAGCACGCGCATTGCGAAGAAACTCGGTTACCTGTTTGCCAGATGTTTCCAGATCGGAAGGGTCAATCTTGATGCCCATCGGGTGCCTGTCGACCAGCGCATCGGCACCTTCGAAGTCGGCCAGGATGATGGGCAGCCCGGCCTCAAATGCCTCAAGGGTGCCGATGGGTGTTCCTTCGTAGCGCGATGTCAGCAAATATGCGTCTGCGGCCCTCAGCAAAGGGCGAACATCCTGCACCGGACCGATGCAATAAATCCGGGCGCATGTGGCTGCGGGGACAAGCCCGGCGATTTCGGCCTGGAACTTTTCCGTATCCGTTCCCGTACCGCACAGCATCAGATGGGTGTTCTCTGGCAGATGGTTCATGAGCCGCACAGCACATGCGTAGTTCTTTTGCCGACCGGCGCGTCCGGTCATGACGAGGGTGGGGTCCTTCGGGCGGGTGAAGGGGGGCAATTCACCCAGGTCGGAACAATTTGGCAGAACGTGAATGCCATGGCGCGCCAGGCGACTTGCCCCGATCATTTCCCGTGCGCGATCCGCCATATCCTGGGACAGGAAAATGATATTGGTCGGCGGGCACGTCCGCATCAGGGCCTTTTCCAGCGCCAAAGACAGAAAGCTGGCATAGGGTTTATGCCCCTTTCCATAGGGCAATCCGTGAATGGTGAATGCGGTCGCACCCTTTGGCCGCCAAAGCCGCAGCGCCAGGGCCATCCGCCCCATCAGAGAGGGAAACCGGGGGTGAATCCAGGTCAGATCGGCCCGTGATCCGCGCAGAAATGCCAGAAAGCCCCGCCAGCCGCGCCACATATGCCCCAGCGACAACCTGCTGCTGAGACCGCTCAATGTGATGTGGCGGGTGCCCAATTCTGCCAGCGCATCGTAACCGCCATGGTTGATGTCGCTGATCACCGTCACGTCCGCAATGCCGTCAAACGCCTTGGCAAGGTGGCAGATATGGCGCGGCACGCCGGATGGAATGCCTTCTCCTCCGACGAGAAGCACCTTTGGCAATGGATCAGATCCGGCCAAGTGTTGCGGCCCCCCAAAATCCGATGTTGCCCAGCACAGTTTGCCGGAAGGGCCCGATGCGGCGCAAACCCGTAAGCCGGGGCATGAACGGCGCGCCGCGCGCAGCAGAGAATTCATCGAGGATTTGCCGGTTCTCCTCTGTCAGCAAGCTGCGCGCCTGATCCAGCGCGAGGATATTGCTTTGCAGCCGGTCAGAGAAGACACCGCGCAGAACGGCCAGTTTGCGTTTGGCCTGTTGTGCCAGGCTGTGGCCTGCACCGATCACGTTGGCTTCATGCTGCCGGTACAACAGGCAGGGAGGCCCGTTGTCAAAGATGACCTGGCCCCCGGCGCCGGTGATCAGAAGGTAGAGCCACCAGTCATGGGCAAAAACGCGGTCCGTCATCTGCGCAGCCTCGCGGGCAAGGCGCGCTGCAGCGGGATTGAGCAGGATCGCATTTCCCGAAGCAACGTTTTCGATCAGGGCATTGCGAAAACAACATGACCTTTCGATCAGGGGCGAGGGATGTCGCTGATCCGTTTCGGGCCGCCAATACCATCTGCGCGCGGCATAAAGCGTCGGAATCTCGCCGCTGTCCTGCAATGCTGCCATCCCGCGCGCCAATTTGTCCGGCATCCAGATGTCATCCTGATCGGCAAATCCGACATAGTTCGCATCGTCGGGAAGATCGCGTATCAACTGCATGAAATTGGCGGAAAACCCGTGTTCAGGGCCTGCTTTGACAACCACCTGTCCGGGGTGTTTGGCGGCAAAGGTCTTCAGAACCGATGGCGTATCGTCGGTCGAGCCATCGTCGCTGAAGATCACTTGCCAATGGGGGTAGCTCTGGTCGGAGATGCTGCCGAGTTGTTCAGGCAGGAAGGCGGCACCGTTGTGGACACCCATCAACAGGGTCACATCCTTGGAAGGCAGGAGGTTATCGGGGGGCGTCATGTGGTATGTCCGTCCATTCCAGGGCCACGAATGGTGTAGATATTCGGGCTGAACTAGACTATCCGTGCCGCGGCGGAAAGCTCAAGGGAACACTTTTGTGGCAAGACTTTTCAGACTGAATTTGATTCGACGTTTTATTTCCAGCTATCGCGAAGAAGGACCAGGAGAAGCATTCCGCAAGGCCCGCACCTATACCGGGATGAAGCTGCGCAAACTGGGCGCGGGCACCATTGGCCAGACGGCGCAGGGGGTTGCGCGATCTGACGACCAATACCTGCATGGCATTTGGCAGGACCTTGCCCGCAAAGAGGCTTTTCATATCATGACGGCCCCCGCCGTTTTGCAGAAACGTCGCCAGATTGCGATGATCGGTGACCTGAACTTGCCGCAGTGCCGAAAGTACCGGGTGGAGCAGTTGGCAGCCTTCTGGCAGGGGCGTGGGGTTGATTTCGAGTATTCGCATTACCAGGATGTTCCGCGCTCGGCGCGCATCATGCAGAATGCAACACATTTGATGGAATATCGCCTGCAGACCATGCCGGTGACTGAAATGTTCCGGTATGAGGCACGGCGGCTGCGGCTGCCGGTGCTGTATGATCTGGATGATCCGCTTTTCTCTGTCTCTGCCTATGAAACCTACCGCAATATGGAATCCGTCGGCGCCAAACTGAAGGCGCATTTCCTTTCGGAAGCGCCAAAGTACCTTGGCATGATGAATGGTGCGGACATCCTGCAGGTGTCGACGCCGGGCATGGTGGAACATACCGGGCTTTACACATCCAGACCTGTCTACCTGCGCCGGAACTTCGCCGATCAGGAGACGCTGGATGCCGGGCGTCTGGCAATGGCGACCCGCCCCGAAGACGACGGCATTTTCCGCGTGGCCTTTGCGAGCGGTTCACAGGGTCACGAGATTGATCTGGCGGAAATCCTGGAACCGCTGGCAGCGTTCATCCTCGATGATCCCAACCGCCGCCTGATGCTGATCGGTCATTTCAAGCCTGAACACCTGCCAGAGGGGCTGATCAAACAGGTAGAGACGACGAAATTCGGGACCTATGCCCTTTATCTCGAAGCACTTGCGCGGGCGAATTGCGCGGTGATGCCGCTATGCGACGACATCTTCAATCGGTGCAAGTCTGCTGTCCGGGTGCTGGATGCCTCTGCGGTGGCCGTGCCTTCGCTGGTTGGAACGGTTGGAGATTTGGCCGCGGTGGTGAAACATGACCAAACGGGTTTTGTTTGTGCCCAACCCGCTGACTGGATCGACGCGTTGGAGGCGCTGGCGGCCGATCCTGCGTTGCAGCGCAAGTTGGGACAGGCGGCGCGGGAAGAGCTGGAAACACGCTGGCACGGGTCAGACGGTACGCATATCATTTCGCCCGAAATCCTGAAGTGGGTCGAGGCATGAGCGCACCCCATATTCTGGTCGCGAATGTCTTTTTTGCGCCGTTCTCCTATGGGGGCGCGACCGTGGTGGCAGAACAGGTCGCTCATGCTCTGGTCGACAACCATGGTTACCGGGTGACCGCCGTTTCCATGTGCTGCCGCTATGACCTGGCACCCTACGTTGTGGTCAAGTCAGAGCAGAACGGCATCACCAACTACCTGATCAACGTGCCGGCCAGCCGCAGTTACGGTGAACTTTACGATAACCCGAATGTCACGTCCCGACTGGCTGAGCTGATCGCGACGTTACAGCCGGATCTGGTGCATGCGCATTGCATCCAGGATATGGGCACCGGCATCCTGACCGCTGCGGCAACGCATGATGTGCCGGTTATTCTGAGCATCCACGACTTCTGGTGGATCTGTGACCGTCAGTTCATGATCAAGGTGGATCAGCAATACTGCGGGCAAAGCCCTGTCCGGATTGAACAATGCAAAGGCTGTGTCGACAACTTCTGGGCGGCAAAGATGCGGTTTGACCACGTCCGGCAGATCGCTCAGAAAGCGGCGCGCATCACCTATCCCAGCAACTTCGCTCTGGATCTGTGCGAGGCTTCCGGTCTGGCACCTGGCAGCGGGGTGGTTTGGGAAAACGGGGTGCATCACCCCAAACAGGACTTTTTCCAGCGTCAGGCTAAGCGGCGGGAAAAGGACAACCGGTTGAGTTTCGGGTTCGTCGGCGGGCCATCGCAGATCAAGGGTTGGCCATTGATCAAACGGGCGTTTTCCGAAGTCGATACCGAGGATTTCCGCGTGGTGCTTGTGGACGGGTCGCTGGATGGCACCTGGTGGAAGGACCATACCTTCGACGACCTGCCCGGCGACTGGGAAGTTCACCCGAGATTCTCGCAAGAGAAGATGGACGATTTCTATGCTGAGATCGACGTGCTGCTGTTCATGTCACAGTGGAAAGAGACCTTTGGCCTGGCCATTCGCGAGGCGCTGGCCCGTGGCATTGCCGTGATCCAGACGGACAGTGGCGGAACAACGGAACATGGTGCGATTTCCCCAGACAAGCTGATCCCGATCGGCGCACCGGCAAGCCAGTTGAAAACCCAGGTGAAAGAGGCGATCGACGGGCATCCGCGTGCGCAGACAGTGCATTCAGTCGCGAGTTTTGACGATCAGGCGCGGGAATTCGACTCCATCGTCAGGGATGTTCTGGCCGACGTCAAAAGATGAAGTCGCTTGCGTCCAGGTCCCCGAGGTCGGTCTGCAACAGACGGATCGAGCTGCTGCTTCCGGTTTCGATGATCACGTCCCAACCGGCCTGACGGGCGTTTCCCAGCACATCTGCGAAGGCTGCGAACCGGGACAGATGCGAAAAGTCGATCAGTTCCAACGGGTTTGTCGCATCGAAATCGGCGATGGTGTCGTGGCCATGGTTCGCGGCAAAGACAAAGGTATCGGCATTGAAACTGCCCACCAGCATGTCGTTGCCTGCCCCGCCGATCAAAGTGTCAAAACCCGCGTCTCCGTAAACCGTGTCGTTCCCGGTGCCGCCATCGATGATGTCATTGCCGGTGCCGCCAAAAAAACGGTCGCCGCCTTCACCTCCCCAAAGGGTGTCGTTTCCCTCTTGGCCGAAGTGGCCATCGCCGCTGTCACCGCCTGAAATCATATCGTTGCCGGTGCCACCGAACAGGCGGTCGAAACCCGGACCACCCAGAAGTGTGTCGTTCCCGGCTTCTCCGTAGAGGTTGTCAGCCTGATGGCCGCCGTCCAGAACATCGTCGCCGTCACCGCCGTTCAGCAGGTCGAAACCCGCGTTTCCGAAAAGGGTGTCGTTGCCTGCCTCGCCAAAGATGCCGTCGACGCTCAGACCATAGTTGATCCCGGCGCTGATCCAGTCGTCGCCATCCCCGCCATAGACCCGGTCAGGCGTGGCGCCGGACCAGATGGTGTCATTGCCGGCCCCGCCGTAAATCCGGTCGTATCCGGAACCGCCGAGGATGAGATCATTTCCATTCCCGCCATAGATCGAATCCGCGCCATCGCCGCCGGACAGTGAATCCGCGCCGTCGCCGCCGGTAAGGGTGTCGAACCCGTTTCCACCCAGCAGCAGGTCATCGTCGCCGCCGCCATGGATCAGGTCGTTGCCGCCACCACCGCTGACCCGGTCATCGCCGGCGCCGGATTCGATGGTGTCGTTGCCTGCGTTTCCAAAGACGCCATCCGCATTTCCCGTCGTCCGGATCATGTCCGGCGTATTTGAGGCATTCAGGTCTCCCGGGCGGCGCGTCAGGGTCAGGTTCGGTTCATTGACCCAGGCGGGGTGTGTCGGCGCTTCGCCGGGCATTTGTGTCACGGAAGGGCTTGTCGGCGGGTTTGGTTCAGGATCCGTCGGTGTCGGTGTCGGTGTCGGTGTCGGTGTCGGTGTCGGTGTCGGTGTCGGTGTCGGTGTCGGATTGGGTGCCGGGCCATCGTCATAGGCATCTGGATCGGTCTCGATCCTGCCGCCGGTGATCAGGTTGAGATGGTTGAAATCCCGTGCGTTCAATGACCCGCCATTGGCGGAGCGCACTTCGATCACCTCATTGCCAAGGATGAATTCCGCGCCCCAGTTGCGCTGCTGTATCCGCAACCCGCCGATCCCCGCCAGCTGGCCGAAGGCCGACAGGTCGATCTGATCGTATTCGATCTGAAAGTCTCGGATGATATCGCGCGCGCCGTCCTGCGACAGGATGAACAGATCCGCGCCTGCGCCGCCGGTCAGGGTATCCTGCCCGGCACCGTCCATGATGATGTCGTTACCTGCACCGGCGGCGATGTTGTCCGCGCCGCCTTGCCCGGCAAGAATGTCGTCGCGCACCGTGCCAGAGAGCGCACCACCCGAGGCCTGCGCCGACAGGCTGGAACCGAGGTTCGGCAAGTCCACGCTGAACTCTGACAGATAGGGTGCGGCTTGGGTCGAGACCCAGATCCGCAAACCATGCGGTGTGGCCATGGCTTCAACCGCTGTGATCCCGTTCAGCGGGGCCTGTGCTGTTCCCTCCATGGTCTGGACATGCTGCAGGCGGCCACCGGGCAGCATCGCAAAAAGGCTGAGCCCGGCGTCGGTCCCTGCTGCGAGGATGTAATCCTGCCCGCTGATGGTGACACTGGTCACATGGTTGGCACCGGCGAACCTGGTGTCCAGCCCGTCCAGGATGTGATCCACGGGGTGCAGCCCGTTCGAGGTGACTTCAAGCACCGTCAGCGAATTGCTGCCCGAGCTGGCGACAACGACGAAAACACCGCCATCGAGCGTATGCGACACTGTCATCGCGCCAGGCTGGTCGACCCAAAGCCCGTCACTGGCGTCCACATCCGTGACATGCCGCATGACGCCGCTTGCGTCTTGCCGGAACATGCTGATTGTATCCTCGGCCCCGTAGCTGACAAAGCCGTAGGTCTGCCCGTTGTGAACTGTCGTGACGATGTCCGTGGCACGGGCATTGTCCATGGCATTGCCCTGGTTGATATCTGACACGTTCAGCGTGCTGCCCGCGCCGAATGAAAGATTGACCAATCCGCCGCCGCGCAGGGCGGCCAGCCCGCTGTTGCCGTCGCCTGTCAGCTCCATCTCCGAGAAATGGCCAAGGTTCTGGCCATTTGCCGAGACATTGACCGCACCGTCGAATGCTGCCCCGTGACCGTCGGAATCCAGGCGCAGACCGTTGAGCGTGGCGCTGTTCAGCCCGGCCATGAACAATTGGGGGCCGTTGGCGGTTTCCCGCAGGACAAGATCGGTTGATTCGAGCGTGAGATAGCGTTCGGCCAGCGCATAGGCCCCGTCCTGCCGTGTGGCTCCTGCTGCCCCGCCGATATCAAAGGCTGTTACCCAGCCGCCACCCCGGGTGACGGCATAAAGCATCGTACCCCCTGCAGTTTGAACCAACTGCAGGTCGTTGATCCCGATCAATGCCCCTTGTTGTGATGCGATCAGAGGATTTTCCACAGAAAAGACTGCACGTACCATGCCACCAGCTCCCAATTACCCGGTGCCATTCCTGGCAGTTGAACGTGGGCGGGGCTGGGAGCGAATGTGGCCATACCGGGGCCGATAAGGCGCATTTTAAAGGTTATCTGTTGCGTAAAATTTGGGTCAAACGTTCGCTGCATGGCGGCTTGTTTACCTTCATTTGCCAATCCTCACGGCGACCGCAATGGAAAGACCCCGTAAAGGATATTTGGATGCCAGAGACTTCCCCGGCCCTCGCCCTGCCCTATCTGCAACCTGCGCAGGCGCAAAAGCATGTCACCCACAATGAAGCGCTGCGCATCCTGGATGCGGTGACGCAACTCTCGGTGCTGAACGCAGAACTGGGCACGCCCCCGGCGCTTCCGGCTGATGGGGATCGCTATATCGTCGCTGCTCCCGGCGCTGTTGCCTGGGCGGGTCAGGACCACAACATCGCATTGTGGGTGGACGAAAGCTGGCAGTTCTTTGAGCCCGGCACAGGCTGGCGTGCCGATATCGCAGGCTCGGGCGAGACGTTGCGTTTCGACGGTACGGCATGGGTGGCACCTGCCGCACCCGAGATCGACATGCAGAACCTGCCCCTTGTCGGGGTGAATGCCACGGCAGACACGACAAACCGTCTGACCGTTGCGGCTGATGCAACCTTGCTCTCTCACGCGGGTGGGGATCACCAGGTCAAGATCAACAAGTCAGCCTCCAGCGACACCGCCAGCCTGCTGTTCCAGACCGGATTTTCCGGGCGCGCCGAAATCGGGACCTCGGGGGATGATGATTTTGCCATCAAGGTAAGCGCGGACGGCACGACATTCCTGCGGGCCATCCAGGTCGACCGAACCACCGGCTCTGTGATCATTGGCGAAGGGGTGGGCACCCAGACACTTTCGGTCATGGCCGAGGATGCACCCAGCGTGCGGGTGCATAACACGGGCGGAATCGGAGGCGCATCATTCATCATGTTGGATGAGCCGTCGGGCGGGAACTGGAAGTTCAAGATCACCGGCGCCGGCGATTTCAAGCTGCGCGACGAAGCAAATTCAGAGGATGTTCTGAAGATCGACAAAGCGACGATGGTAACCAGCCATTTCGGCCCCGTGCAATTGTGCAGCTATTCCGTGGCGACCCTGCCCAGTGCCGCAACGGCGGGTGCAGGTGCCCAGGTTTTTGTCACCGACGAGACGGGCGGCGCTGTTCCGGCCTTCTCGGATGGCACCGACTGGCGGCGGGTCACGGACCGAACTGTCGTTTCATAGGCGGTAATCCCCGGCATTGCCCGAAACTTCGGCAGTGCCGCCACTCGCGCCGTGACATTCTCAGGCCTGCTTGCTAAAGGCAGAGCGATTGAGAATGACGGAGCAATTTCGTGGACTTTATTACTCGGACCAAACTCCCCGGCGTGGTCTTGCTGAATCCACCGCGATTTGGTGACAATCGTGGCTTCTTTTCCGAAAGCTGGAATCGCAAAAAGCTTGCTGATCAGGGCATTGACCTTGATTTCGTCCAGGACAACCATTCGGTTTCTGCTGCTGTCAATACGGTGCGCGGGCTGCATTTTCAGTCCCCGCCGCATGCGCAGGACAAGCTGGTGCGATGCGGCCGTGGGGCACTCTTTGACGTGGCCGTCGATATCCGTAAGGGGAGCCCGACATTCGGCCAGTGGGTCGGATACGAACTGACGGCCGAGAACGGGTTGCAGCTTTTGATCCCGGCGGGGTTCCTGCATGGCTTTGCGACCAGGGCACCGGATACGGAAATCATCTACAAGTGCAGCGATTATTACGCGCCTGAATGTGACGGCGCCGTGCGTTTTGATGATCCTGACATCGGGATAGACTGGGGGCTGAGTGGTGATGCCGTCCTGTCCGAGAAGGATGGCAAGGCCCCGCTGCTCGCCGATTTTGAAACCCCGTTCCAATTTGAAGGTGCAGCATGAAGATCATGGTAACGGGTGGCGCCGGCTTCATCGGCTCCGCTGTCGTGCGTCTTGCCGTGGCGCGTGGTCATGACGTCGTCAATCTGGATGCATTGACCTATGCGGGATGTCTCGAAAACCTCGACAGCGTCAAGGACAGCCCGCTTTACGCGTTTGAGCAGGTCGATATCCGCGACCGTGCGGCACTGGACGCGGCCTTTTCAAAACATGCCCCCGATGCGGTGATGCATCTGGCTGCAGAAAGCCATGTTGACCGGTCCATCGACGGACCCGGCGATTTTGTCGAGACCAACATCACCGGCACCTACAACATGCTTGAGGCTGCCCGTGCCTATTGGGTGACGGCGGGAAAGCCTGAGGGGTTCCGGTTCCACCACATCTCCACCGACGAGGTTTTCGGGTCGCTGGGTGAAACAGGCATGTTCACCGAGGATACGCCCTATGATCCGCGGTCGCCCTATTCGGCCTCCAAGGCGTCGAGTGACCATCTGGTGCGGGCGTGGCACGAAACCTATGGGTTGCCGGTTGTCCTGACGAACTGCTCGAACAACTACGGGCCGTTTCATTTTCCTGAAAAACTGATCCCGGTGATCATTCTGAACGCTTTGGCGGGCAAGCCGCTGCCGGTCTACGGGCAGGGGATCAACGTGCGCGACTGGCTTTTTGTCGAAGATCATGCTGACGCTCTCTTGCTTGTGCTGGAAAAGGGCGTTCTGGGCCGAAGCTATAATATCGGGGGCGAGAACGAGGCCCGCAACATTGATATCGTCAGGAAAATCTGCGGTATCCTGGATGAGAAGCGGCCAAAGGACACCAGGTACGAAGAGCAGATTGCCTTTGTCGAGGATCGTGCGGGGCATGATCTGCGCTATGCAATTGACCCGACACGCATCAGGACCGAACTGGGCTGGCGGCCTTCCGTCACGCTGGACGAGGGGCTGGAGCGGACCGTGCAATGGTATCTCGATAACGAGGACTGGTGGCGCGCGCTGCAGGCACGCGCGGGTGTCGGTGAACGGCTGGGCGTCAAAGCCTGAAGCAACCATCGGAAGGAAGCCATATGACCATTCTTGTTTTTGGTGAAACCGGTCAGGTCGCGCGGGAACTGGCCCTGCTGGACGGGACGAAATGCGTGGGGCGGGCAGGTGCCGATCTTGCTTCTCCGGAGGCCTGCGCGGCCCTTATCAAGGCGGAACGCCCCGGTGCCGTGATCAATGCGGCGGCCTTTACCGCCGTGGACAAGGCCGAGAGTGACGAGGCACTGGCAACTGTTATCAATGCCGACAGCCCCGGTGCCATGGCGCGGGCCTGTGCCGACCTGGGGATTCCCCTTGTCCATATCTCGACCGATTATGTGTTCGAGGGGGGCGGGACCCGGCCCTGGACAGCTGACGATCAAACCGGCCCGCTGAGCGCCTATGGCCGGTCGAAATGTGCCGGCGAGGAAGCGGTGCGGGCGGCAGGCGGCACCCATGCAATTCTGCGCACCTCCTGGGTTGTTTCGGCGCATGGAAATAACTTTGTTAAGACCATGTTGCGGCTTGGTGCCGAGCGTGATGTCCTGACCATCGTGGCGGACCAGATTGGCGGACCAACTGGCGCGCGGGAAATCGCCGCTGCCTGCCATTCCATCGCCGGACAACTGGCAGCCGATCCCGAAAAGACCGGGACCTATCATTTTTCAGGGGCCCCCGACTGCAGTTGGGCAGATTTCGCGCGGGCGATCTTTGACAAGGCCGGGGTGTCCTGCGAGGTCAGGGATATCCCATCATCAGATTATCCGACCCCGGCGGTTCGGCCGTTGAATTCGCGTATGGATTGTTCCGAGACGGAGCGCCGTTTTGGCATTTCACGGCCCGACTGGCAGGCCACACTCACGCATATTTTAAAAGACATTGGAGCATCCGGATGACACAGCGCAAAGGTATTATTCTGGCCGGCGGTTCGGGCACGCGCCTCTACCCGATCACGATGGGCGTCAGCAAGCAGCTGCTGCCGATCTATGACAAGCCGATGATTTATTATCCTATTTCTGTCCTGATGCTGGCCGGTATTCGCGAGATCGCGATGATCACGACGCCGCAGGATCAGGATCAGTTCAAGCGGACGCTCGGCGACGGCAGCCAGTGGGGCATTTCGCTGACCTATATCACCCAGCCCAGCCCGGACGGGCTGGCGCAGGCCTATATCCTTGCCGAAGATTTCCTGGACGGCGCGCCTTCGGCGATGGTTCTGGGGGACAACATCTTTTTCGGTCACGGGTTGCCCGAACTGCTGGCAGACGCGGATGCGCAGGAAAGCGGTGGGACGGTATTCGGCTACCATGTGTCCGATCCTGAACGCTATGGGGTGGTGGGATTCAACAAGGATGGCGTGGCGCAATCCATTATCGAAAAGCCGGAGAAGCCCGCCTCCAATTACGCGGTGACGGGGCTCTATTTCCTGGACGCCGACGCGCCAAAGCTGGCCCGGCAGGTCAAGCCGTCAGAGCGTGGCGAGCTGGAAATCACCACCCTGCTTGAGATGTATCTGGCCAAGGGCGCGCTGCGGGTGAACCGCATGGGGCGCGGATATGCCTGGCTTGATACCGGCACCCACGCGAGCCTGCTGGATGCGGGTAATTTCGTGCGGACGCTGACCACCCGGCAGGGTCTGCAGACCGGTTGCCTGGAAGAAATCGCGCATGATCTGGGCTGGATCGACGATGCACAGCTGACGGAACGGGCTGAGCTTTTCCGCAAGAACGGCTATGGTGCCTATCTGGCCTCCATGCTGAAATAACGCAGGCCTGCGGTACCGCATTGGTTTTCGGCCTGCACATGAAGACATGTCAAAAATGACATGTCTTCATTTGAACTCTGGGTTTCAGATAAAGGGCCGCTGAGCGGTAAGCCGCAAGTCCGGGGGAGAGCTACCCCTTTGCGCCCTGGCCGCGCGCATAGACGTCTTCATAGCGCACGATGTCGTCTTCACCCAGATAGCTTCCGGTTTGCACCTCGATCAGCTCCATCGGAACCTTGCCGGGGTTTTCCATCCTGTGAACAGCGCCAAGCGGGATGTAGACGGATTCGTTTTCACAGACCAATTGCACCTTGTCGTCGATGGTCACCTTTGCCGTTCCGGCGACCACGATCCAATGTTCCGACCGGTGCACATGGCTTTGCAGGCTCAGCGCGGCGCCGGGGGTCACCACGATACGCTTGACCTGGAACCGCCCGCCCAGGATCAGGGTTTCGAAAAAGCCCCAGGGGCGGTGATCCCTGGGAAAGGTATCGGCCTGGGGAATGTCGCGCCTGCGCATTTCCTTGACCACATTGCCAACCTCGGCCACACGGTCCCGGTGGGCGATCAGCACCGCATCCGGCATGGCCACCGCAACGATCCCGTCCAGCCCGAGCCCGACGATCTGTTGCCCTTCGTTTTCAGACCGCAAAAGGCTGTCCTTGCAATCAATCGCCAATGCGGTGCCCTGCAAAGCGACACCATTTGCATCCGTTTGTGCATGTTGATGCACCGCCGTCCAACCACCAAGATCGGACCAGTCGCCGTGATGTTCGATCACGCTCAGGTTGTTCACCTTTTCCATGATCGCGAAATCGACGGAAATGTCTTCGCATTGTGCCCAGGCCTCTGGATCCAGGCGCAGGAATCCCAGGTCGGGTCTGGCGGCGTCGACAGCGGCCTGCACATGTTTCAGCATCTCGGGCGCATGGGCCGCATAGGCATCCACCAGGGTTCTGGCGGTGTACATGAAAATGCCCGCGTTCCACAGATATCCGCCGGCCTCCAGCATCCGCTCGGCCTCTGCCAGCTTGGGTTTCTCGACAAAGCGTTTCAGCGGCACCGCTGTCGCCCTGTCCCCTTCACCCAGTTCGAGGTAGCCATAGCCTGTCTCCGGGCGGTCCGGTGTGATCCCGAAGGTCACGATCTGCCCCGCCAGGGCCGCCGCCACGCCGGATTGCACGCTTTCGCGAAACTTTTCCGCCTGCGTGATATAATGGTCAGAAGGGGCGGCGAGCATCAGGGCCTCGGGGTCCGACTGCATCTGCACGAGGGCGGCCGCCAGCAGCGCGGGCGCCGTGTTGCGTGCCTGCGGTTCGATCAGCACAGCGCCGGGATCAAGGCCCGCGTCGGCAAGCTGCTGTGTCGCGATAAAACGGAAATCCGAATTGGTCACGATCATCGGCGCGGCATAGCCCGGCCCCGACAACCGCTTGGTCGACTGCTGGTACAGGCTGCCCTCACCGATCAGGGCGATGAACTGCTTGGGGAAACTCTTGCGGGACACGGGCCAAAGCCGCGTTCCCGAGCCTCCGCAAAGGATAACCGGGGTGATCTCCTGTGCTGTCATCACATTGTCCTCGTCGTTGTTCCGGGCGACCTTAACCCGCCCAAAGCGGCGGGAATATGGCGCGGGGAGCGGCCTGTGGAATTTGTTGCCAACTGCGGTTTTCAGAATCTGGACTGTTTACGCATCAGAAACAATCGGGGGATGCGGTTGACGATCAACAATCAACACGACCTAGAGCTTGGCCAATTCCCTGATCGCCTCGGGCAGGGGGTAGTGGTGGTTGCCGACGAAGAGCCCATTGGCGTCGATGTAATCGGCATTCGCCAGTACCACGTGAATTTCGTGGTCGATGTGTTGCATGACCTCGTTCTTGGCAAAGTTTCCGGCCACGATGGGACGGCACTCAAAGCCCTTTTCCCCCAATTCGCGGACCAGTTGCGCCCGTGTTCCGGCGTGTTCTTCCCGCAGGACCAGCGAAAAGCCGAACCAGCTTGATTTGCCGATCTCGCGCTGGATCATGAAGCGCGGATGCCCTTCAAGCGCTTCCTGCAGCAGCGCGCCATTGGCCTGCCGGCCTTCGACCAGCCCCGGCAGCTTCCTGATCTGCTCCCGCCCCAGCGCGCCGGACATCTCCAGCGGTCGCAGGTTGTACCCCGGCAGGACAAAGCGAAAGCTCTCTTCAAAGGGATCGTCCGATTTTTCACCCGTGACGTGGTTGAACTTGGGCAGGTTCCGGGTCCAGCCATGGGCCCGCAGGGACAGCATGACGTGATACAACTCCTCGTCATCGGTCACGACCATGCCGCCTTCCATGGTCGAGATGTGGTGCGAGAAAAAGGACGAATAACTGCCCATCACGCCAAAGGTGCCTGCCTGCTTGCCGTCAAAGGTAGCACCCATGGATTCGCAATTGTCCTCGATCATCACGATGCCGCGCGGTTCTGTCAGGGCTTTGAGCCGGGCAAAGTCATTGGGGTTGCCCAGCAGGTTCACCACCATCAGCGCGCGCGTCTTGTCGGTGATCGCGGCCTCCAGCGCATCAAGGTCGTAGTTCAGCGTTTCGCGGTCGATGTCCACGAACTTCAGCCGCAGGCCGTATTGCGACAGGGGATAATAGGTGGTGGACCAGCTGACCGCAGGCACGATCACCTCGTCCCCCCGGCTCAGTTTCAGCGCGGCGTTCCTGGTGTAGAACAGCGCCGCCGTCATCAGCAGGTTTGCGGAAGACCCAGAATTGACCATGACCGCGAATTTCGAGCCGAAGAGATCGGCGAATTCTTCCTCATAGGCGCGGACCTCCGGCCCCATGGAGAACATGTCGGATTTGATCACCCGGTCGATGGCGGCATATTCCGCGTCGTCCCAGGAGGACGTGGCAAGGGGGTAGGTAAAGCTCATGACGCATGGTGCTCCAGGTAATGGCGGTAGGTTTTGGCGATCCCGTCGCGCAATGTGGTCGGGGCCTGCCAGCCCCAGGCGGTCTGCCGGTCGGTGGCGCAGAGTTTCTGTTTCATGCCGACAGGGCGGGACAGGTCGTGGGTGAATGTCCCCTGCCAGCCGATCACCCCGGCGACGGTTGCGTAATAATCGTTGATCGAATGATCATTACCCAGCCCGATGTTCATGGCACCGGGAAGGCTGGCCGGATCCTGCACCGCTTTCCAGACGGCATCGGCCAGATCTCCCGCATACATGAATTCGCGCCGCGCGGTGCCGTCGCCCCAGATTTCCACCGTATCGGCCCCGGTCTGTTTTGCCTCATGCACCTTATGGATGATCGCCGGCAGCAGATGCGAGGCTTTGGGGTCGAACTTGTCATATGGCCCATAGAGGTTGCAGGGGATCAGCGTCTTATACTGCGCTTCGGGGTCTTCAGCGCGGATATAGTCGCAGAGTTTCATCGCCATGATCTTGGCAATGGCATAGCCTTCGTTCGTGGGTTCCAGCGGACCGGTGAGGATGCTTTCCTCCCGCAGGGGGTTCTGCCCCTCTGCGGGATACATGCAGGTCGAGGCGAGGTTGATCAGCCGTGACACCCCGGCGGCACGCGCGCCCATGATGACATTGCGCCCGATGGCGATGTTCTGTTCCAGGAATGCCACCGGATGCGCCATATTCGCCTGGATGCCGCCGACGCGCCCGGCGGCATGGACGATCACGTCGGGCTGCTGTGCGGCGATGTAATCGGCGGTCTGGCGGGCATCCGTCAGATCCACCTCGGCGGAGCCGGGGGCCAGCACCTGCCAACCGGACGCGGCCGCATGTTCGCGGATGTTGCGGCCCACCATGCCACCGCCACCGGTGAGAAAGAGCTTGCCCGCCACCGCTCAGTCCTCGCGCGACATCTGCGGATCATAGCCGTGATCCTTCAGCACCCGTTCGCGCTGGGCGTTGCGCAGGTCGTTTGCGACCATTTCGGCACACATCTCCTGCGCGGTGATCTGGGGCACCCAGCCCAGCTTGGCCTTGGCCTTGGAGGGATCACCCAGCAGCGTTTCCACCTCTGCCGGGCGGAAATAGCGCGGATCGATGCGGAAAATCACGTCCCCCTCGCGCAGTGCCGGGGCCTTGTCGCCGGTGATTTTGTCGACGATGCCGATCTCCTCCACGCCGCTGCCTTCGAACCGCAGGGTCAGGCCCAGTTCAGCCGCCGACCATTCGATGAACTGGCGCACGGAATACTGGACGCCGGTGGCGATCACATAGTCCTCGGGCCTGTCCTGCTGCAACATCATCCACTGCATGCGCACATAGTCCCTGGCATGCCCCCAGTCGCGCAGCGCGTCGATGTTGCCCATGTAGAGGCAGGGTTCCAGCCCCTGTGCGATGTTCGACAGGCCGCGTGTGATCTTGCGGGTGACAAAGGTCTCGCCCCGGCGCGGGCTTTCGTGATTGAACAGGATGCCGTTGCAGGCATACATCCCATAGGCCTCGCGGTAATTCACCGTGATCCAATAGGCGTACATCTTGGCCACGGCATAGGGGCTGCGGGGGTGAAACGGTGTTGTTTCGGTCTGCGGGGTCTCCTGGACGAGGCCATAAAGTTCCGACGTCGACGCCTGATAGAACCGCGTCTTCTGATCCATCTTGAGGAACCGGATCGCCTCCAGCAGGCGCAGCGCTCCGGTGGCATCTACATCAGCGGTATATTCCGGGGCCTCAAAGCTGACTGCGACATGGCTCTGTGCGCCAAGATTGTAGACCTCATCGGGCTGCACCTCGGCCAGGATGCGGGTCAGGTTGGATGTATCGGTCAGATCACCGTAATGCAGGTGAAAATTGCGGTTCCGCTCGTGCGGGTCCTGAAAGATGTGGTCGATCCGCTGGGTGTTGAACAGGGATGCGCGGCGCTTGATCCCGTGCACTTCATAGCCTTTTTCCAGCAGGAGTTCGGCCAGGTAAGATCCGTCCTGCCCTGTGACGCCGGTGATGAGTGCTTTTTTCATGTGACTTTCCTGCCGTAACTTTCTGTCCTTCTATGTCATCAGATGGCATAGGCCAATACGCTCGGCATTGACGATGCCTGACAGCCGGTGTTCGGTGTGTCCAACCAGAGGAGCCGTCTCATGTATGTAATCGACCCGCCCAAGCAGGCCAGCCTGGCCGTGCAGGGAAGCGAAAACCGGTTTCCGATCCGGCGGATATTCTGCGTCGGTCGGAATTACGAAGCGCATGCCCGCGAGATGGGCAAGGACCCGACGCGCGAGGCGCCGTTCTTTTTCACAAAGCCGGCGGATGCCGCATTGGATACGCCCTGCACGATCCCCTATCCGCTGTTGACCGAAAACCTGCATTACGAAATCGAATTGATCATCGCCATCGGCAAGGGCGGCGTGCGGATCGCCGAAGCTGATGTGATGGAACATGTCTGGGGCGCATCCGTGGGTCTGGACATGACGCGCCGCGATCTGCAGGGCGAGGCCAAGGAGATGGGCCGCCCGTGGGACTGGGGCAAGGCATTCGACAAATCAGCGCCGATTGCCCCGATCAAACCATTGGCGGAGGTCCCCAGTATCGAAAAGGGGCGCATCTGGCTGGCGGTGAACGGCAAGGTTCGGCAGGACGCGGACCTTTCCGACCTGATCTGGTCAGTGCGTGAACATGTCTCGATCCTGAGCCATTCCATGGCCCTGGCCCCCGGCGACGTGATCATGACCGGCACACCCGCTGGCGTGGGGGCCGTTGTTACCGGTGACGTGATCACCGGCGGTGTCGAAGGCATCGGCGAGCTGGAAGTCACCATCGGGCCGCGCGCATGAGCGATCTTGTCCTGCATAATTATTTTCGGTCCTCCACCTCCGTCCGGGTCCGGGCCGCGCTGAACCTCAAGGGGCTCAGCTATGACTACGTCCCGCTTTCCCTGCTGAAGGGGGAGCAGACCAGCGCCGAACACCTGGCACTGAACCCTTCGGGATTGGTCCCGACGCTGGTCACGCCGCAGGGTGCGCTGCCGCAATCTCTGGCGATCCTCGAATGGCTGGACGAAGTGCATCCGGAGCCGCCGCTGTTGCCGGCTGACCCATGGGGCAGGGCGCGGGTGCGCAGCCTGTCGCAGATCGTCGCGCTGGACATCCACCCGGTCAACAACCTGCGCATCCTCCAGCATCTGGAGGCTGAATTCGGCGTGGACGCGGCGGGCAAGGCGGCCTGGTTCCGCAAGTGGGCCGGGGCGGGCATGCAGGCGCTTGAGGCGCGGCTGGCCGCCGAACCTGAGACCGGAGAGTTCTGTCACGGCGATACCGTTGGGCTGGCCGATCTGTGCCTTTACGCCCAGGTCCTGAACAACGCGCGCTTTGAGGTCGATATGAGCAACTGTCCGACCATCCTGAGGATTCACGACAATTGCATGGCGATCCCCGCGCTGGAACAGGCCACGCCGCCGCACCAGCCGGATGCTTCAACGTCCCGCCTTTGACCAAAGGCAGATCACATCGCCAATGTCCCGGGAGCGCGTAGCGCGGCAGGGTATTGGCGATGCAATATCAAGGCGGGGCGTCCTATCTGATCGGATGTTCTGAAAGGAAATCGAGCAGGCGAGATGCGACATCGCCCGGCGCATCCCAGATGATCGAGTGCCCGGCGTTTTCAACGGTGAATTCGGTCTTCTTCACGATCCCGTCGAAACCCGGTTTCGCCAGGGCGGGCGGCACAAGGATATCCTGCGCGCCATAGAGGATCAGCGCCGGGCAGGTGATGTCTGAAAGGCTTGCCTCTGGCCGGAAGAGCTTGAAGGCGTCAATCTGATGGGCCATCGCGTCCGGGGATTGCGCATAGGGATAGGCCAATGCGGCCTTGAGCGCCGCTTCGGCATTGCCGGGATCGGTGAAGAACGCGGGCCCGAAGATCCAGGGGTAGAGCGCGCGCAGCCATGTCTCCTCGCCCATTGGCATCCGGCGGATGGCCAGCAGCGAGTCGAACACCGCCGTTGTGCGCGGGCTGCGCACCCGGCCCGAGGCCATGACGGTTGCGGATGCAACCCGGTCTGCGAACAGACCGGCAATCTCAAGCGTCATCAGCCCGCCCATCGAATGCCCCGCCACGTGAAACCGCGCATGACCCAGATGGTCCATCAGCGCGATCACGTCGCGGACCATCAGGTCCATTGTCGCCGGCGCGTCCTTTGGCGTTGTGCGTCCGGTGCTGCGGTTGTCCGGGCGGATCAGCGTGAAACTGTTGCGAAGCAGGGGCACAAGGGGCGTCCAGGCGGCACTGTCGCTGAGCATGCCTGCGAGCAGGACCAGGGGCGGTCCGTTCCCTTCGACTTCATAATGCAGGGACAGGTCGTTCAACGCGAGGTCAGGCATTCAGGTCGCTCCAGCAGGGCAAGAGGTCACCGGGGCGTGGCGACGCGTGAAAGATCGCGCGGGCGATGGCGCGGGACAGGCACAGGGCGGCGGCATGGCCGATCATCATGACATCACCGGGGGTGCCGCCCCCGGTGCTGAGCGCAAAGACCAGATCGCCATCATGTGGCGTATGCGCCGGGACCGTTGCGCGACCGATGCCGTCATGTGCCGCGACGGCGACGCGGTGACACTGCGCCTTGGTCAGTGCGGCATTGGTGGCGACAATCGCGATGGTGGTGTTTTCCCGTGGCGTTTGCGCGCGCAGCTTCCGGCTGTCCAGCGACATGCCAAGGCCGCTGGCGGGATCCGGCCCCAGACCGCCGAATTCAGCCCCCACCTCGAAAGGTGCGGCGTAGAAATGCCGGTCCCCCGGAGTGGTCACGGCCCCGACCGGATTGGCAGCGACAAGCGCCCCCACCGTGGTGCCATCCGGCAGCACGAGGGAGGCAGAGCCAAGCCCACCCTTCATCATCGCGCTCAGCGCACCGGTGCCTGCACCGGCTGTCCCCAGTTCGAATTCAAGCGCCGCCGCGTCGAAGGCCTGCCGCCCCAGCGCGCGATATGGGTTGTCGGACCAGGTCTTGTCCCCGCCATTGAGCAGGTCGAACAGGATCGCCCCCGGTACAAGCGGGATGACGGCACCGCCCACCTGAAAACCGCGCCCCGCCGCGCGCAGCCCGTCAACCACGCCGGAACAGGCGTCGAGCCCGAATGCCGAGCCGCCCGAGAGCACCAGCGCATCCACGGCTTCGACGGATTTGTCCGGGGCAAGCAGATCGGTCTCACGCGTGCCGGGAGCACCACCCATCACATGCACCGATGCGGTAAAGGGCGCATCCCCGACAACAACGGTCGTGCCGGATTTCAGCATCTCGTCCTGCGCGTTGCCGACCCAAAGGCCGGGGACATCCGTGATCAGGTTTCTGGGGCCGGTGTTCATGGGGCTCGCCTGCTTTGGTTCGGGAACAGCTTCTGAAAAGGTATCTGGTCAGATGCGGGGTTTCGCGGCGGCGGTTGCCGGGTCGCCGGTGTTCGGCACACCCTTTGGCTCGATCAGCAGAACCTCGCATTCCTGATCGGCGCGTGGCCGGTGGGTCACGCCTTTCGGCACGACAAAGATTTCCCCCGCCTTCACTGGATGCGCCTCGTCTTCAAGCTCCATCACCATTTCCCCCTTGAGCACCAGAAAGAAATCATCTGTGTCCTCGTGCAGATGAAACGGGAAAGCGCCCTGGAATTTGACAACCATGACGTCATTGTCGTTGTAGTCCGCGATCACATGCGGATCCCAGTGGCTGCTGATCCGGGCCAGCTTCCCGGCGAGATTGACGGTCTTCATATGCAGCGGCCGCCGTCGACTTCCATGGCGACACCGGTGATCATGCTGGCTTCGTCCGAGCAGAGAAACAGTGCCGCATTTCCCATGTCCTGAGGGGTCGAAAACCGGCCAAGCGGGATGGTGGACAGAAACTTCGCCCGCATTTCCGGCGTGTCCTCGCCCATGAAACTTTTCAGAAGCGGGGTTTCTCCCGCGACCGGGTTCAGCGCGTTCACCCGGATGCCCTTGGGGGCGAGTTCGACCGCCATTGTCTTGGTCGCGGTGATCATCCAGCCCTTGGAGGCATTGTACCAGTTCAGGTTCGGACGGGGCGAGACACCGGCGGTTGAGGCAATGTTGAGGATCGCACCTGCCGCGCGTTCCTTCATATGCGGCACCAATGCGCGGGCGGTCAGGTAGACCGACTTCATGTTCACATTGAACACGCGGTCAAAATCCTCTTCCGACACTTCGTCAAGCGGGGTCGGCAGGTGTGTCACACCCGCATTGTTGATCAGGATGTCCACATGGCCCCATTCCTCGATCGCCGTGCGGCACATGTCGTTGACGGAAAGGCCGTCGCTGACGTCGACGGTATGTGCGATGGCGTGATCGCCCATTTCCTGCGCCAGATCGCTTGCGGCGGAACCGTTCAGATCGGCGATCATGACGCGCGCACCGTCTTGCAGGAAACGACGCACGATGCCGGCCCCGAACCCGGAGGCGCCGCCGGTGATGATGGCTGTTTTTCCGGTCAGTCTCATGGCATGGGCTCCTTCCAATTGGGTGAGGACTCTACTGTGCCGCCTGTCGGATGGCTTGCCAAGCCCGCTCAGCGTTCGACGCGAAAAGAGAAACTTCCCGCCTGATTGGCAGTTCGCGGCGGGCGGCGCGTGATTTCGCAGACACCTTCGCAGGCCTCAAGGCAGTGCTGCCAGAAAACCATCGCCCCCGCCGGGTTCCTTGCCACGCCAAGCACCCAATCCCCGCCAAGCGCGAGAAATATCATCTCGGCGGCCTGGGTTCCGATGCCCTGATGCCGGTGGGCGGGCAGGATGGTGAATTCGGTCAATTCGTGGGTCCCGTCGGGGTGGTTCCAGACCAGGGCAAAGCCGATGGGCTCACCGTCCTGTTCGATCAGATAGGGATGGCGGCCGGGTTCGATCCAGTAGCGGTCCAGCGCATTGGGAAAGAAGGCCGGGCCATTTGGCAGCACCTCCCTGAAATAGCTGCGGGCCATCCCGTCAAGGATGGCGCGGCGCGACTCCGGCACCGGGGCTATGGAAATCCTGGCCGTCATTCTGCCGCGTGAATTTGCGGCAGGACCGGGGCTGCGTCGATCAGGCTGCGGGTATAGGGGTGCTGCGGGTTGTCAAAGGTTTCCGCTGTCGGCCCTTCTTCGACGATCTTGCCCGATTGCATGACCAGCACCCGGTCGGTCACTGTCCGTACCACCGACAGATCATGCGAAATGAACAGATAGGTCAGATCATAGGTGCCGCAAAGCTCCGCCAGCAGATCGAGGATCTGCGCGCGCACCGAGACATCCAGCGCGCTGACGGCCTCGTCGAACAGGATCAGCTCGGGCCGGATGATCAGCGCGCGGGCGATGGCGATGCGCTGCCGCTGCCCGCCGGAGAATTCGTGGATGTACTTGCGGGCGTCCGCCGGGGTCAGCCCCACGGCTGTCAGCGCCTCGTCAATCGCCCGTGTCCGGTCCGCGCCGACTGGCGGGTCGGGCAGCAGGTGAAACGGTTCCGTCACCAGACGGTCCACCCGATGCCGGGGGTTGAAACTGCCAAAAGGGTCCTGGAACACCACCTGCATCTTGCGCCGCACCGCAAGGTTGGGCGCATTGCCGGAGAATACCGGCGCGCCATCCAGTGTGATCGTGCCGGACTGAACCTGCTCAAGCCCCAGCACCGCGCGGGTCAGGGTGGATTTTCCACACCCCGACTCCCCGACAAGGCCAAGCCGCTCGCCCCGGTGGATGGTAAAGGACACGTCATCCACGGCACGGAAATGCCCTGCCGGGCTGAACAGGGTCGTGCGCGGCAGACGGTAGTCGCGGCTGACATTCGTGACCTCAAGCAATGGTGGCTGTGCGGCGACCTCGGGCAGGGAGACCTGGTGGCCGGAGGCGGCGAAGAGCATCCTGGTATAGGGATGATTCATATGCCGCAGCAGATGCCTGGTTTCACCCTCTTCCACCACTTCGCCCTCGCGCATCACGGTAATGCGGTCTGCCATGTCGGCCACCACGGCGAGGTCATGGGTGATCATCATCAGGCCCATCCCGTCGGCGCGGGCCAGATGCTTGAGCAGGTCGAGGATCTGCGCCTGGGTCGTGACGTCCAGCGCGGTGGTGGGTTCGTCGGCGATCAGCAGGCGGGGCCGCAGCGCGATGGCCATGGCGATCACCACACGCTGACGCTGGCCACCCGACAATTCATGCGGATAGCGGCCAAGCGGGAACCGGTCCTGCGGCAGGCCCACGCGGGTCAGCGTCTCTGCCGCGCGGATCTCAGCGGCGGCGCGCGATATGCTGCGGTCGTGGATGCGGATCGTCTCGGCGACCTGAGCGCCGATGGTCTGCACCGGATTGAGCGCGGTCATCGGCTCCTGAAAGACCATGCCGATGTCGTTGCCCCGGATGCCGCAGAGCGTCTTTTCGTCTTGCTGCGTCAGGTCCGTCTCGCCCAACATGATCCGGCCCTTTGTCTGCGTTCCCTTCGGCAGGAGCTGCATCGCTGCCAATGCCGTCAGCGATTTGCCCGATCCGCTTTCGCCGGTGATGGCGACGATCTCGCCCGCGGCGATGGACAGGGTCACGTCCCGCAGTATGTCGAGACCGTAGATCGACAGTGACAGGTTCTGGATCGACAGCAGGCTCATGCGCGGACGACCCGCAGCCGGGGGTCGAGATAGTCGCGCAACCCGTCGCCCATCAGGTTCAGGCCAAGCACTGTCAGGATGATAGCAAAGCCCGGCACCAGCGCCATATGCGGCGCAATGCTGACCAGCGTCTGCGCATCGGCCAGCATCCGGCCCCAGGAGGGTGTCGGCGGCTGCGCGCCCAGGCCAACATAGCTCAGCGCCGCTTCGGCAAGGATACCCAGGGAGAACTGGATGGTGCCCTGCACGATCAGCAGGTTGGTGACATTGGGCAGGATATGTTCGACCGATATGCGTGCCGCGGATTTGCCCGCCACCCGCGCCGCAAGGATGAACTCGCGCTGCCACAGCGACAGGGCCGCGCCCCGTGTGATCCGGGCAAAGACCGGGATGTTAAAGATACCGATGGCGATGATCGCGTTGATCGCGCCCGCGCCGAAGATCGCGGTGATCAGGATTGCGATGACAATGCTGGGAAAGGCAAAGACAAGGTCGTTGCCGCGCATGATCAACTCGTCAAGCCAGCTGCCCTGCCGTGCGGCGGCCCAAAGGCCCAGGGGAATGCCCAACCCCATGCCGATGCCCACCGCCACCAGCGCCACCGCGATGGAGGTGCGTGCGCCGACCATGATCATGCTCAGGATATCGCGCCCGAAATGATCGGTGCCCAGCAGATGCACCGCGTTGGGTGTTTGCAGCTTGTTCGGTATGTTCAGCGCCACATGATCATAGGGTGTCCAGACAAAGCTGATCAGCGCCGCAAGCACGAAGAGCGCCGAGAGCATCCCGCCAAGGATCAGGTTGCGTCTCATGACCGCGACCTCAGCCGGGGGTCCACGGCGGCATAGGCTAGATCGACCAGAAAATTGACCACGATGACCGAAAAGACCAGCAGCATCACCACCGATTCCACCACGATCAGGTCGCGGGCCGAAATGGACTGGAACACCAGCCGCCCCAGACCGGGCAGGTAGAACACCTGTTCGATGATGATCGACCCGGCCAGCAGGAAGGAAAACTGTAGCCCGATGATGGTCAGCACCGGAATCAACGCGTTGCGCAAGCCGTGCCGCCACAGCGCCTGCCGCTCTGTCAGCCCTTTTGCGCGGGCGGTGCGCATGAAATCCTCGCCCAGCACATCCAGCAGCGAAGACCGCATGACGCGTGCCAGAATCGCCGCCTGTGGCAGGGCAAGGGCTATGGCAGGCAGGGTCAGCGCATGCATCCCGGCCCAGAAACCCTTGTCCCAGCCGACAAAGCCGCCGGCCGCGAACCAGCGCAGGTTGATGGCAAAGATCAGGACCAGCATCATTGCGAACCAGAAGTTCGGGATGGCAACGCCAAGCTGGGTGGCCCCCATGACGCTGATGTCGCCCGCCTGTCCCCGGCGCGACGCGGCAAAAATCCCGGCGGGAAAGGCCACGGCGGTGCTGAGCGCGAGCGCATAAAGTGCAAGCGGCAGCGAGACCCACAACCTGTCTGCCACCATCCCGATCACCGGTGTGCGGTAGGTATAGGAGGTGCCGAAATCGCCGGTCAGCATGCCGCCGACCCAGGCCAGGTATCGCGCCACCTTCGAAGTATCCAGGCCAAGTTCGGTACGCAGCGCGGCAAGGGTTTCAGGCTGCGCGTTCATGCCCAGCATGAAGGACGCCGGATCGCCGGGTGCCACTTCGATCACGGCAAAGATCACCAGCGAAGCGACAGCGAGGCTCAGCAGGAGGGAGAGCAATCTTTTGAATGTATATCTGACCATTTTTCCGAAGGTTATGCGCAGTGATCGGAACCGTCCAGTGGATAAGATCAGGGCGGTGCGCCTGGCGGTCGGCTGGGCCGGATGTGGCTTTTGAATGTCTTAAGACATAGGGGCAGAAAGTTATTCGCTTCAAACGAAAAGAAAGATCAGAAAAATTTTATAAATTAAAACAATGTATTGAGCGGCGCATCACGCAGGTGTCGCCGGGCTGCACCGGGCCGTCACGGAACTGCCCGCCGCCGTGAGTGTTGGTTCTTCAACAGTAAATCAAGGAGTATGATTATGAATTTTGTCGTAAAAACAATCGCCGCAGCCAGCCTGATGGGCAGCGTTGCCGCGCCCGCCCTTGCCGATGCGCACATGAGCACTTCCATGACATGTGCCGAATACAAGGCATTGACCCCCGAAGAACAGATGACCGTTGCTTCGATGGCAATTGCCGAAATTGACGGCGAAACCGACGGAATGGTGACCGATGGCAATGCCAAGGCAGACCAGGGCACCATGGGAACCACCTCCGCCGAGGAAGCGACTGACGGTACTTCCGAAACCGGCAGTGTCATCGACGGTGAAGCCCAGGCGGTCGAGCCGACCGGCGGCAATACCGCGGCATCCAACATGACGGCAGTGCCGATGGATGAAGCTGCGATGGAAGCTTTCATGACAATCTGCGACCAGAATCTGGACGCCATGGTGTCCGAGGCTGCGGCAGGTCTTGACGGCACCAGATAAGACCTGTTTCTGAATGACCGGATCAGGGCGCCTTCGGGTGCCCTTTTTCGTTTCTGCCCGACAGAGAGATGGCATTTGTGTGGTGGGAGGTTAGATTTGGCCGATGAGGCAGCCCCTGTTCATCGGTCACGACATTTACCGCCATTCGACCTACGGCCGCTGGCACCCTTTGCGGGTGCCGCGCGTGTCCACGGTCATGGATCTGGCGCGGGCGCTGGGCTGGCTGGAGGAGGGTCAATTCATCAGATCTCCCCGCGCCAAGCCCGAAGCGCTGACCCATTGGCATACCCCGCGCTATATCGCGGCGCTTCAGCGGATCGAGAAGGAACAGGCCGCGACCCCGGCAGATTTCGAGAACCATGATATCGGCAGCGTGACGAACCCGGTCTTTCCAGAGCTTTTCCGCAGACCGGCGACGGCGGCGGGCGGTTCGATCCTTGCCGGTGAACTATTGAAGGATGGCGGGACGGTCTACAGCCCGGCAGGTGGCACGCATCACGGGATGCCGGACCGCGCCAACGGTTTCTGCTATCTTAACGATCCGGTTCTGGCGATGTTGTCCCTGCGGCATCACGGGGTCCGGCGGATCGCTTTTTTGGACATAGACGCACATCACCCGGATGGGGTGGAGGTCGGCTTTGCCGGTGATCCGGATTGCCTGATGATGTCGATCCACGAAGAACGCCTGTGGCCCCGCACCGGCCCGCTGGAAAACGACGGTGGCGGAAATGCCTTCAACCTGCCGGTGCCGCGCGGATTCAACGATACCGAAATGGCCTTTGTCAGAGAGGAATTCCTGATCCCGCGCCTGCTGTCGTTTCGGCCCGAAGCCATCGTGTTTCTATGCGGTGCCGACGGTCTGGAAGAGGACCCGCTGTCGCACATGCAGCTCAGCAACAATGCCCATTGGGACGTTCTGCGCGCCATCCGGGGGCTTGCCCCAAGGCTGCTGGTTCTGGGTGGGGGTGGGTACAATCCGTGGTCGGTGGGCCGGATGTGGGCGGGCATCTGGGGCATACTGAATGATCATGCGCTGCCCGGTCTCTTGTCGGCCCCTGCCGAAGCCGTGCTGCGCGCGTTACGGTTCGACGGGAACCGGCGGGGCAGGAACCCGCCGGAGCACTGGTTTACCACGCTGCAGGACAAGCCGCGCCCGGGCATCCTGCGTGACGAGGTTGCGCAGCGCGTTGACCATCTGAACAAGCGCCCGGTGATCTAGGCTCAGTGGACATTCATTTTCGACTGAAACGGGCGGTGGAAGATGAACGCCACAGGCCCTGGAGTCAGCCCATCCGCTCGATGGCCAGCGCGATCCCCTGACCGCCGCCGATACACATGGTGATCAGGGCGCGCCTGCCGCCGATCCGCTCAAGCTCGTACATTGCCTTGACCGTGATGATCGCACCTGTTGCCCCGACGGGGTGGCCCAATGCAATCGCGCCACCATTCGGGTTCACGATTGCGGGGTCAAAGCCCAGTTTCCGGGAAACCGCCACGGCCTGCGATGCAAAGGCCTCGTTGCTTTCGATGACATCGAAATCGCCGGCCGTCAGCCCGGTCTGCGCCAGCAGGTTTTCAACCGCGGGCACGGGGCCGATCCCCATCACCTCGGGCCTTACACCGGCGTGGGCATAGCCGATGATCCGCGCACGGGGGGTCAGGCCGGATTTCTCAGCTGCTTCAGCAGTGGCCAGAACGACCGCAGCCGCGCCATCGTTGATCCCGCTGGCATTGCCCGCCGTCACACTGCCGTCTTTCTTGAACACCGGGCGCAGGCCGGCCAGCGCCTCTGCCGTGGTGGCCTTGGGATGTTCATCAACCTCGAAATTGACCGTATCGCGCTTTGCCCGGGTTTCGACGGGGGTGATCTGTTCCTTGAAATATCCTGCCGCGATGGCCGCCGCCGCCCTTTGCTGACTCTCCAGCGCGAAGGCGTCCATGTCCTCGCGGCTGATCCCGTGCTCGGCCGCCACGTTTTCCGCAGTGACGCCCATGTGGCCGCTGCCAAAGGGGCAGTTCAATGTCCCCAGCATCATGTCCAGCGATTTGACATCGCCCATCTTCTGACCCCAGCGGGCGTTCTGAAGGAGGTAGGGCGAACGCGACATGTTCTCTGCCCCGCCGGCAAGGCCGAATTCCGCGTCACCCAGTATGAGGGATTGTGCAACCGACACGATGGCCTGCACACCGGACCCGCACAGGCGGTTCACGTTCATCGCCGGAACCACGTCGGGCACACCCGCCTGCATGGCGGCGACACGCGACAGGTACATGTCGCGCGGTTCGGTGTTGATGACATTGCCAAAGGCAACATGCCCGATGCGATCAGGGGTCACCCCCGCGCGTTCCATCGCGGCTTTCGCCGCAGCAGTCCCCAGGTCGATGGGGGGTGTACCGGCCAGTGACCCGCCAAAAGTGCCAATGGCGGTCCGTGCGCCACCCAGGATAACGATGTCTTGTGTCATGACGGTTCCTTTGATGTTTCTTCGAATATGCCGCAGCTCTTGCCGGATGTCAGGAAAAGCCTGCCGGGACCTCACGTCAATTCCATGTGTTGCGCGTTGGTCGGTTGTTGACTTTCACCCGGGCGCGGTCAATTCCTCCGTCATGACGGAAAGCTCTGACACAATGTTGACCCAGCTGCCTGCGCGCCTGAAACAGGCGCGGCTGGGGCAGGGCCTGTCGCTTGAGGCGATTGCGAAATTGTCGGGTGTGTCCCGGTCCATGGTCAGCCAGATCGAGCGGGGAGAATCATCGCCCACCATCGCGACGTTGTGGAACCTGACCCGTGCCTTGCAGGTCGATTTCGCCGGTCTGCTGGACGGCGCGCCGCAGGTGTCGCGGATTGAATTGCTCAGGGCTCAGGATGTGCCGGCTATCAACAATCTTGGTTCCGGGTGCCGGATTCGCATCCTGTCCCCGCCAGAGGAGGCGGGCAGGCATGAGGTTTACGATCTTTACATTGCCGCCGGTGGTGCCCTGGACAGCCAGCCGCATGCGCGGGGTGCGCGCGAGCATCTGACCGTGATCGAAGGCCGCATCAGCCTGCGCAGCGGGGAAAGCGCGCAGGTGCTGAATACATCTGACACCGCCCGCTATCCTGCGGATGTGAACCATTGCATCGCTGCGCATGAGGGTCCGGCACGGGCCTTTCTGGTGGTACATTACGCCTGAAGCGCGCGTGTTTCTGCTATAAAAGAAAATTTCCGGAATATTGGATATTTTGGTTTTGTGCCGTGATGCGCCATGTTAGAGCAAGGAAAAGGACATGCGCATGACCCAGGCCTATCTGAACCATATCGAAAACATCCTGACGCAGATTGATGCGGACGGCATGATGAAGAAAGAGCGGATGATCACCTCCGCCCAGGCCGCGACAATCAATGTGGGCGGGCACTCCGTCATCAACCTCTGCGCAAACAACTACCTGGGGCTGGCCGATCACCCCGAGCTGATCGCGGCGGCGCAGGATGCGATGGGCCCCAAGGGGTTTGGCATGGCCTCTGTCCGCTTCATCTGCGGCACGCAGGATATACACCGTGAGCTTGAACAGAAGCTGGCGGCCTTCCTGGGCAAGGATGATTCCATCCTTTTCGCCGCCTGTTTCGACGCAAATGGCGGCCTGTTCGAACCGCTGTTCGGACCGGAAGATGCCATTGTCTCGGATGCGCTGAACCATGCCTCCATCATCGACGGCATCCGGCTTTGCAAGGCCAGACGGTATCGTTACGCCAACAGCGACATGGACGATCTGGAAGGGCAGTTGAAACTTGCCCGGGAAGACGGCGCACGGTTCATTCTGATCGCGACGGATGGCGTGTTCAGCATGGACGGCTATCTGGCGAAACTGCCAGAGATCACCGCGCTGGCAAAGAAATACGAGGCGCTGGTGATGGTGGACGATTGCCATGCCACCGGGTTCATGGGGCCAAAGGGCGCGGGAACGCCCGCCCATTTCGGGGTGGATGTGGACCTGCTGACCGGCACCCTGGGCAAGGCGCTGGGCGGGGCCATCGGCGGCTATATCGCAGGGCCGCAGCCGGTGATCGACCTGCTGCGCCAACGTGCGCGGCCCTACCTTTTCTCCAATTCCCTGCCGCCTGCCATCGTCATGGCCGGGCTCAAGGCGCTGGACCTGGTCGAGGCGGGCGACGACCGGCGTGAGAAGCTGTTCGCGAATACCGCCTATTGGCGCGCCGGTCTTGAGCGGCTGGGGTTTGACCTGCTGCCGGGTGAACATCCCATCGTTCCGGTCATGCTGGGAGAAGCGCAGCTGGCGCAGGACATGGCCGCGCGCCTGTTCGAGGAGGGCGTCTATGTCTCGGGATTTTTCTTCCCAGTTGTGCCGCGCGGACAGGCCCGGATCCGCACCCAGATGAATGCGGCATTGACGCGCGATGAGCTGGATCGCGCGCTGACGGCGTTCGAGGTGGCGGGCAAGGCCAGCGGGGTGCTGTCATGACCAACGAGATGAAGGCGCTGAGCAAGCTGCATGCGCGAGAAGGCCTGTGGATGACCCATGCCCCGGTGCCCGAGATCGGTGCCGACGACGTGCTGATCAAGATCAACAAGACCGGCATCTGCGGCACCGACATTCATATCTGGAACTGGGACGACTGGGCGGCAAAGACCGTGCCCGTGCCGATGATCACCGGTCACGAATTCGCGGGCGAGATTGTCGAGATCGGGCGCAATGTCGAAGGGCTGGATATCGGGCAGCGCTGTTCGGGCGAGGGGCATCTGATCGGCAAGCAATCGCGGCAATCGCGTGCGGGCAAGTTTCACCTCGACCCGGCGACGCGGGGCATCGGCGTGAACGAACAGGGGGCCTTTGCGCAATACCTCAAACTGCCCGCTTTCAACGTGGTGCCCTTGCCCGATACGATCAGCGATGACATCGGCGCGATCCTGGACCCTCTGGGCAATGCCGTACACACTGCGCTGAGCTTTGACCTTGTGGGCGAGGATGTGCTGATCACCGGTGCCGGGCCGATTGGCATCATGGCGGCGGCGGTGGCGCGGCACGTGGGTGCGCGGCACGTGGCAATCACCGACATCAACCCGGCGCGGCTGGAACTGGCGGCCAGGGTCGCGGATGTGGTGCCGGTCAACGTGGCCCAGGAAGACCTGCGCGACGTCATTGCCCGCCTGAAGATGAAGCAGGGTTTCGACGTCGGCATGGAGATGTCGGGGTCACAGGCTGCACTGGATCAGATGGTCGAGGCCATGACCATGGGCGGGCGGATCGCCATGCTGGGCATACCGCCGGGAAAATCGCCGGTGGACTGGAGCCGCATCGTGTTCAAGGCGATCACGATCAAGGGCGTCTATGGCCGCGAGATATTCGAGACCTGGTACAAGATGATCGCAATGCTGGAAAACGGGTTGGATGTTTCGGCCATCATCACCCACCGGTTCGGCGTTGATGATTTCGAGGCCGGGTTCGCCGCGATGAAGTCCGGCCAGTCGGGAAAGGTCGTGCTGGACTGGACCTGAGGCAGGTCACGCCGGCGTTTAGCTTTCCGGCGTGAGTGGGTTGCGGCCCTTGTCGGTGAGTGTCCAGCAATTGCTGCCCTCAAAGACCACCGCCGTCAGCGGTTGCCCGTATCCCGCCCCGCTGTCGAGATTGATCCGGTTGCCGTAATGCGTTGCCTGATCGACCGGCGTATGACCGTGTACGATGATCTTGGGGTGCGGTTCCGCATATTCGTGAAACTCATTGCGAATCCACAACAGGTCTTCCTCGTCCTGCCGGGACAGCGGGATGCCGGGGCGAATGCCCGCATGACAGAAGAACAGCGCATCGGTCTCGTGGCACAGGTCCAGCCCTTTCAGGAACTCCAGATGCGCCTGTGGAACCGCCTTGCGCGCCGCTTCGTGGACGGCCAGCATCCGGTTCCGTGATCCAAAGTCGACCCCGTAGGATTCCAGCGTGGTGTCACCGCCCAGCCGCCGGTGCAGCCAGTAAAGCTCGACCGGCAGATAGGCCTCGTGCTGGGGGTAATCGCGCATGAACCATTCGAACATGCGGTCATGATTCCCCTTGATGAAAGTCCAGGGTCGATTGCTGCGTTGCCCGTCGATCAGCAGGTCGAGCACACCGCGGCTGTCCGGGCCACGGTCGGTGTAGTCGCCCAGAAAAACGATCCGGGCGTCGCCGCCACCATCGGCTTCGATCAGGGATAGCACCCGCTGCAATTCCTGCAGCTGGCCGTGAATGTCGCCGATGGCGTAAATGGGATCAGTCATGCGCAGCAGGTAGCGCAGGCCGACCCGCAAGAAAAGCCCTAGCCGTCAGCCTGACGATATGCGTCAAGCGGTGCCAGGATATCTGCGATGACACCACGGATCCAGATATGTGCAGCTGCATTGGTGCGTCGCCGGTGCCATATCATGCCAATCACCGGCTCCGGCATGACGACAGGGGGCGGCAGAACCTGCAGGTTCAGTTTTGTGCTGATCTTTCTTGCCAGTTGATCGGGGACAACCGCAACATAATCGGTTTCAGCCACGGCGCTGCACACGCCGTACATGACCGGAAGTGTCATGACGACACGTCGGTTTCGGCCAACCTTGGCCAATGCGGCGTCAGCCATCGCCGCAAGGTTCCCTTCCGGCGAAAACAGGACATGGCTGAGATCGCAAAAGGTGTCGATGTCGATTTCACCGGGCGTCGGCAAGGCTGCCAGCCGCGGATGCCCGCGCCGCGCGATCATGGAAAAACGCGCACGGAACATCGGCTGCCATTCCATCCAGGACGGGCCATCCATCTGGGGCACCATGGCCAGGTCGACATCCTGCCGTTCCAATGCGCCGGCGAAGTTGTCCGGCACCAGATCGACAAGCTGAATGCGAACGCCGGGTGCCTCCTGCGCGATTTTCTCCGCCAGCTGCGGCATCAGCATCTCGGCAAAGAAATCGCTGCCCGACAGGCGAAACCGGTCGTCCGCGATGCTGGGATCGAAACGCGGCGGGCCTGAAAGTATGGATTCGGTTTGATCCAGCAATGTCCGCAGTGGTTCGGCAAGTGACAGGGCATAATCGGTTGGTTCAAGCCGGGGACCGATCCGTATCAGCAGGGGGTCGTTCAGCGCGGCACGCAACCGCGCCAGCGCAGCGGATACCGCCGGTTGCGAAAGCCCGATCCGCTGGCCCGCGTGGGTCGCTGACCGGGTTTCCAGCAACGCGTCAAGAACGCGGAGCAAATTCAGATCAAAGCTGCCAAAATTCATATCATCTATAATGATAATACATTTAATTAATTTTTTATATGGCGAAATTTATGGCATAGTATCAGCACGATTTTTGCAAAAAAGTCATTCTTTATGGGGGCTGCTCCTCGCTTCTGCGTGGCAGCCCTCTTTTGCGGACGGTGCTGTGTTCGTGTGGATTGGAAACTGGATGAATTGGAAGGGCAAATGAAAGGTCTGGCGTTTTATTTTTTGTTGGTGGGTGTGCTTTCGGTGCTGGTCGGGATGGTTTGGGGCATTCAGATGTCAGCCACGCACGATCATGGCCTCTCCCCCGCGCATGGGCATCTCAACCTGATCGGCTGGGTCAGCATGACGCTGTTTGCCCTTTATTATCACGTGGTGCCCGGTGCCGCGCAAAGCCGCCTGGCGATGATCCACTTTGCCGTCTCCGTGGTCGGGCTGATCGTACTGGTGCCGGGCATTGCCATCGTCCTGTCGGGTGGTACGGAATCGCTGGCCAAGATCGGTTCAATGATCACGGTTGTGGCCATGCTCCTGTTTCTTGCAGTGGTGCTGCGCAACCGCGCGGCCTGAACGAAAAAGGGCGCTCCTGCCAGAGCGCCCCTGAACCGCTTGTCAGGCCACGTCGAACTGCAGTGGCTTGATCTGTTTGAACATGCCCGTCGCGCGCAGTTTCTGAATGACCGGCTCGGGCACGACTTCATCCACATAGAGCAGCGCAATGGCTTCGCCCTTTGCGGCAGAACGTCCCAATGTGAAGTTGGCGATGTTCACATTGTTTTCGCCCATGGTCTGGCCCAGCGTCCCGATGATGCCAGGCACGTCCTCGTTCGTGGTATAAAGCATATGCTCGCCGATCTCGGCGTCGATGTTGATGCCCTTGATCTGGATAAAGCGCGGCTTGCCGTCGGAAAAGACAGTGCCCGCGATGGATCGCTCGCGTTTTTCAGTGACCACAGTGACCTTGACATAGCCGTCAAAGACCCCCGATTTGTCCTGATTGGTGGTGCTGATCTGGATGCCCTTTTCGCGTGCGACGACCGGGGCGGAAACCATGTTCACGTCCGGGTTGGCGCGTTTCATGATGCCGGCAACCACACCGCAGTTCAGCGCGTCGAGGTTCATCTTGCCGACCGAGCCGTCGTAAAGAATGTTGATCGCCTTGATCGGTTCATCTGTCATCTGACCGATGAAGGCCCCCAGATGTCCGGCCAGCTTGACCCACGGGCCCATGACCTTGGCTTCCTCGGCGGTGACGGATGGCATGTTCAGCGCGTTGCTGACGGCACCTGTCAGCAGGTAATCCGCCATCTGCTCGGCCACCTGCAGCGCGACGTTTTCCTGTGCCTCTGTCGTGGCGGCACCGAGGTGCGGGGTGCAGACCACGTTGGGCAGGTTGAACAGCGGGTTCTCGGTGGCCGGTTCGACCTTGAAGACGTCAAATGCCGCACCCGCCACATGGCCGGATTTCAGCATTTCGGCCAGCGCCTCTTCGTCCACCAGACCGCCACGGGCGCAGTTGATGATGCGCACGCCTTTCTTGGTTTTCTCCAGGTTCTCGCGGCTGAGGATATTGGCGGTCTGATCGGTGTAAGGGACGTGCAGGGTGATGAAATCGGCACGTTTCAGCAGTTCGTCGAGTTCGACCTTTTCGACGCCCATCTTCTTGGCCTTCTCGTCGCCGAGGAAGGGATCGTAAGCGACGACTTTCATCTTGAGGCCGCGCGCACGGTCGCAGACGATGCCGCCGATATTGCCCGCGCCGATCACGCCCAGCGTCTTGCCGGTCAGTTCGACACCCATGAACTTCGACTTCTCCCATTTGCCGGCATGGGTGGAGGCCGAGGCTTCTGGGATCTGGCGGGCCACGGCGAACATCATCGCAATGGCGTGTTCGGCGGTGGTGATCATGTTGCCGAAGGGCGTGTTCATGACGATCACGCCTTTCTTGGAGGCTTCTTCCTTGTCGATGTTGTCGGTGCCAATCCCGGCGCGGCCGATGACCTTGAGGTTCGGCGCATTGGCGAGGATCTTTTCGGTGACCTTGGTCGCGGAGCGGATGGCAAGGCCGTCATAATTGCCGATGATCTCGGCCAGCTTGTCCTTGTCCTTGCCCAGGTCGGGCTGAAAATCCACGTCGATGCCGCGGTCCTTGAAGATTTGAACGGCGGCGTCGCTGAGCTTGTCGGAGATGAGTACTTTGGGGGCCATTGCTGTGGTCCTTTGTGGGATGGGGGAAGGTGCGCAGTGAATGCGCACCCTACGGGTCATGCGTTGGGGGTGCCTTTATGGCGCACCGATCATGTGTTGATTTCGGCCTCGAAGGCCCAGGTGAGCCAGGGCAGCATCGCCTCGATGTCGGCGGTTTCGACGGTACCGCCACACCAGATGCGCAGACCGGCGGGGGCATCGCGGTAGGCGCCGATGTCCAGCGCCACGCCCTCGTCTGCCAGCCGCTTGGCGACAGCCTTGGCAAAGGCGGCACCGTCGGTGATGCGGTCATCGGTGAACTTCAGGCAGACCGATGTGTTGGAACGCGTGGCCGGGTCTTCGGCCAGGTTCGCGATCCAGTCGTTCGCCTCGCAGAAATCGAAGATCGCCTGCGCGTTGGCGTCGGCCCGCGCGATCAGGCCCTTCAGCCCGCCCACGGATTTGGCCCAGTCCAGCGCCAGCAGGTAATCCTCGACGCAGAGCATGGAGGGCGTGTTGATCGTCTCGCCCTTGAAGATGCCTTCGTTCAGCTTGCCGCCTTTGGTCAGGCGGAAAATCTTTGGCAGGGGCCAGGCGGGTGTGTAGCTTTCCAGCCGTTCCACCGCGCGGGGGCTGAGGATCAGCATGCCGTGGGCCGCTTCACCGCCCAGCACCTTCTGCCAGGAGAAGGTGGTCACATCCAGCTTGTCCCAGGGCAGGTCCTGCGCAAAGGCGGCCGAGGTCGCGTCGCAGAGGGTCAGGCCCGCACGATCCGCCGGGATCGCATCGCCGTTCGGCATCCGCACACCGGAGGTGGTGCCGTTCCAGGTAAAGCAGACATCGTTGTCGTAGTTGAGCGCCGCCATGTCGACGATCTGGCCATAGTCGGCCTCGTGCACCGTCGCTTCGATCTTGAGCTGTTTGACCACATCGGTGACCCAGCCCGCGCCGAAGGATTCCCAGGCGACCATTTCGGCAGGGCGTTCGCCCAGCAGGGACCACATGGCCATCTCGAAAGCCCCGGTGTCAGAGGCAGGTACGATGCCGATGCGGTAATCCGCCGGCACACCGAGGACCTCGCGGGTTGTCTCGATTGCCGCAAGCAGTTTGGCCTTGCCAGGAGCGGCACGGTGGCTGCGCCCCAGGGGAGCGGATGCCAGCTTGTTCAGATCGAATGTGGGGATTTTGGCACAGGGGCCGGAAGAAAAACGCGGATTAGCCGGCCGCGTTGCCGGTGCAGTAATAGCCATTGATGCTACCCTCTCAGATAAGCGCCCTTCGTTGGGGAAGGGTGTCCCAAGGCTGCGTTTAAGCGGTTGGTCAGGCTGGCGCAATCTGAAAAACGTGTCTAGAACGCCGCCTTGTCGCACATTTGCGACCTGAATGACGCGGATCGGAAACTTCGGATGTACACAGTTGTCTTGCTGACCTCACCCCAAGCGCGGACTCTTGAGCCCGCATTGGTCGAAAACCTGCGCAATGCCTGGGGCGGCGGCGAAGCAGTCTGGCTGGCGCCGGACGAGGCGGCGGAATTCGGGATCGCGCAGCAGCCCGACAATTTCGAGGCCGTCTGGGAGGAGTGTCAGAAAATGGGCGTCGATCTGGTTGTCGTGCCGACCGCGAATCGCCGCAAACGGATGCTGCTGGCCGATATGGACAGCACGATGATCCAGCAGGAATGTATCGACGAACTGGCCAATGAGGCCGGTGTGGGGGCAAGGGTCAAGGACATCACGGCGCGTGCGATGAATGGCGAGCTGGATTTCGACGGCGCGTTGCGCGAGCGGGTCGGTCTGTTGAAAGGGTTACCGGAATCGGTGATCGGCAAGGTGCTGGCGGAACGGATTACCCTGATGCCGGGCGGTCCGGTGCTGCTGGCGACGATGAAGGCGCAGGGCGGCCATGCGGCTCTGGTCTCTGGCGGCTTTACGGCCTTTACGGCAAAGGTCGCCGCTCTGCTGGGATTTGACGAGCATCGGGCCAACACCCTGCTGGTCGACAAGGGTGTGTTGAGCGGTGAGGTGGGGATGCCGATCCTGGGTAAACAGGCAAAGGTCGATGCCCTGGAGCAGATCACGGCGCGGCTGGGCATTGCCGAGGCGGATGTGATCGCTGTCGGGGACGGGGCGAATGATCTGGGGATGTTGAAACGTGCGGGCCTTGGTGTGGCGCTGCACGCAAAGCCTGCCGTAGCCGCGCAATGTAATGTGCGGGTGAATTTCGGTGATTTGACCGCGTTGCTTTATGTGCAGGGCTATGCGCAATCGGATTTCGCCGCCTGACGGCGGCGATCCGGTGGGGGCGTTGTCGGTTATTCCCTCAAGAATATTCACGAACCAGTAAGGCGAATGATTGCTCAACTCCGCCGCCTACCATCTCTGTCGAGAAGGTGATCTGCGTCACTCTGGCAAAGGTTCTGCACCCACAGTCGCTCGGACCGAATTGGACCATTCGCGAGGAAATTTGAAATTCCATAGACTTCTGGACATGCTTCCGGCGAAGATATTGACGGCCTCTGGACTTTCCTTGATCGCTTTCCAAACAGCATCTTCCGACGGCACCTGGAAACCGCAGACTGTTTTAACGTCCTCTCCGGTTGGCGGTTCTTCTGAACTTAACGCCGCTAGGCCGTCAATGTCCTTCAGGGTTTCGCAGGCCGTTTTCATTTCGAGGCCAGTCAAGACCACGATCGAAGCTATGCCTGCCACCGGTATTGACTCTGTCATGATACCGCCAAAATTTGCGGCAGCCATCTTGACGGTGCGACGGCGGATTGCATCAGTTGTCGCTGAAACCGACCTTTTCAAGCTTCGGGTTTGGAGCAGCAGGTCTTGCCTGACGGCGGCCTGTTTTCTGGAAAACCTGTTTTGCTCGGTCAAGTTCCGTTGAAGGCTCTCTCTATACATTTGGTCTTTGAGGCGGCTCTTCTTCGATAATCGAGAGAACTGGGCTTGGAGAGTTTTTGTACGTCTTCTTTCCCCCCTTAAGCTTCTGGATAACTTCTCATTCTGATCCCGTAGGGTCATGACTTGTTGGGCAGAAGCGGTGCTCGTTCTTCGGTAAGACCTGCTGACAGTTTCGATCCCCCAAGTCGAAGCGATCAAGGAAGAGATGAATGAGTTGAGTCCGGCTATCGAGAGTGTTGCGACATTCAACAGCAACATGGCTAAGAAAACTACGAAGGCGACTGATCTAACGCTCCGGAGGACAATGGTTGGGAATATGCCGCCCAGCTTTCGGATACCCTTCATCAGCGTTCTCCATTAAATCAGCACTTTTGCAGGCTTCAGCACGCCTGTCACGATCTCTCGCCTGTTGGTGATCGGGGCGTTCATGCGTTTCAGCGTGGCGGGGTGGTTCGGATCAAGGGCGCCGAGTTTGACCAGAATCGCGGCGATGGCGCATTCCGCGGCACGCGTGGTGCCGCAGGCCGCCTTGAGGGCGATGCCCAGCTTCTGCTCGGGCAGGATGGCGATGAAGAAGCCTTCGGCGCCGGTTTTCAGGGCGACCTTGCCGTCCATCGCGCGCATCAGTTCGGTGCAGGCCCGACCCTCGCCCGCGACAAGCTCCGGGTGCAGGCGCATCGCCTGATGCAGGCGGGTTTCGGCGGCGCCATCGGGCGCGGCGGCGAAACGGGCCATGGCGCGTGCCATGCCGTGCAGCGTGCAGGCGTGGTTCGGAGCCGAGCAGCCATCAATGCCGTAGCCGGGCGAAGTCTCTTCGGTGACGTCTTCGAAGGCGTCCAGGCAGGCCTTTTGTACCGGATGCGCCGGGTCGACATATTCCGAATTGCCGCCAAGATGCCTGTTCAGTGTCAGGAAACCCGCGTGTTTGCCCGAGCAGTTGTTGTGGACCTGGTAGGGGGCTTCATCTGCCCGGATCAGGTGGTTGCGGGCATCGCGGTCATCTGGTTCCTGTGGGCCGCAGCGCAATGCGGCATCGTCCAGACCAAGGGTATCGAGCCATGAGTTGACCCTGTCGGTATGGATCGCGGCGCCATTGTGCGAGGCGCAGGCCAGCGCAAGCTGTTCGGTGGAAAGCCTCATCTTGTCGGCGGCGCCGGAGGTGACCAGCGGCAGGGCCTGGATCATCTTGGACGACGAACGGGGGAGGATCACGGCACTCGGATCACCCCATGATTGCGCGATCTGGCCGGTGTCGTCGCAGACCACCGCATGGCCTGAATGGACGCTTTCCAGAATGGGACCACGCCAGATTTCGGCAAAGGGGCTTGGCTGGGTCATGAATTCCTCCGATTCGTGCGCGAAAACCTGCCAATCAGGGTTTCGTCTGTCGCCTGTTTCGCGTTATTATGCTTGTTGTCGAAAAGATAACAGGCACTTGCAGGAGAGCGGCCAAACAACGCCGCCATCAAGGCTTGCGATTGAGTTGAGGTCAAGGACAGCTGGAGGCTGGACAGATGCGAATTATTAAGAATTTAGGGGTTGTGGCAGGGTTGGCCGCTTTTGCGGCGTCAGGCGCTGCCGCACAGGATCAGAGCACGAACCGCGTCGCTGCCAAGACGGACTGGAGTGTCTTCGTCGAGGACAACCCGACCGAATGCTGGGGTGTGTCCACACCAAAGGAAACCGTGAATTCGCGCGATGGCCGGGTTGTCGCGGTGAACCGCGGTCAGACCTTGTTGATGGTGTTCTACCGGCCCTCTGCCGGCGCCAAGGGGCAGGTTGCCTTTACCGGTGGCTACCCCTTCAAGTCGGGATCGACCGTAAACATGGATATTTCCGGCAATACGTTTGAGCTGTTCACCGAGGGTGAATGGGCGTGGCCGGCAACCACCGAAGATGATGCCAAGATCATCACGGCGATGAAACGCGGTGCCGATGCGGTGCTCAGCGGTCAGTCAGGCCGGGGGACGAACACCAAGGACACGTTCTCCTTGCTGGGATTCACGGCAGCGGTGGAAGACGCGGCCAAGCGCTGCGGTGGCTGAACATTGGTGCGTGGTGCGTTCAGACGATGCGCACCATTAATACCATCGCCGCCAGAGCGCAGCCGATTCCGGCGAATTCCCTGAATTCCAGGGTTTCGCCGAACCGCAGCACACCCAGGGCGCAGAGCGCGATCAGCGTGATCATGGAAAACCCGACTCCGGCTTGCGAAAGTGTGATGTGCTGCAGGGCAAAGTACCAAAGCAGGGCCGAGCCCGCGTAAAGCGCGCAGCCGATGATGACCAGTGGCGATCCGGCTGACTGGCCCTCGACAACGGCGGTTTTGATCAGGTAGTCGCCGAAGATGACAATCAGGGCCGTACCGGATGTCAGGGCGAGGCCGTAGAATATCGACATACATCTATCCTTCAGAAAAAATGGTTCATGCCCCTGCAGGGTGGCTTGAAATGAAGCCAGGGGTGCGAAAGTCTGAATGGATTGAGGTTGGGCCGGATGCAAAGACCGCGCAAGTGGGGATAACCTTACCCCGGAGCCTGCGGTTCAAGACCCTTTTGCAATTCGCGGCACATTCTATATAGAGACGCATCCACCCAAGGAGAGCCGCCCCATGACCGCCACCGCGCCAATCACCCAGGACGTCCATACCATTCCGCGCAAGATGCCGGAGGGTCCTGTGAACCTTGTCGGGATGACCCGCGACAAGATGCGGGAGGTTCTGATTGCCAACGGCACGCCGGAAAAGCAGGCTAAGATGCGGGTCGGCCAGATCTGGCAGTGGATCTACCAGTGGGGCGTGCGTGATTTCGATGCGATGACCAATCTGGCCAAGGCCTACCGGGCCGAGCTGGCTGAGAAATTCGTGATCGAGGTGCCGGAGGTCGTGACCAGGCAGGTCAGCAGCGACGGCACGCGCAAGTATCTTGTCCGCATTGCCGGCGGTCATGAGGTCGAGGTGGTTTATATCCCGGAAGAAGGGCGCGGCACGCTTTGCGTATCGTCACAGGTAGGGTGCACGCTGACCTGTTCGTTCTGCCACACAGGCACGCAAAAGCTGGTGCGCAACCTGACGGCGGCAGAGATCATCGGCCAGGTCATGGTGGCGCGGGACGATCTGGGCGAATGGCCGGTCCCGGGCGCGGTCAAGGATGAGACGCGGCTTTTGTCGAACATCGTGCTGATGGGCATGGGTGAACCGCTGTATAATTTCGAGAACGTGCGCGACGCGATGAAAATCGCGATGGACGCCGAAGGCATCCAGCTGTCGCGCCGTCGGATCACGCTGTCCACATCGGGCGTGGTGCCGGAGATCTGGCGCACCGCGCAGGAGATTGGCTGCCAGCTTGCCGTATCCTTCCATGCCACCACGGATGAGGTGCGTGACAAACTGGTGCCGATCAACAAGCGCTGGAACATCGAGGAATTGCTGGACGCCCTGCGCAGCTATCCCAAGGTCAGCAATTCAGAGCGGATCACCTTCGAATATGTCATGCTGCACGGCGTCAATGACAGTGACGAAGATGCGCGGCGGCTGGTCAAGCTGATTGACGGCATTCCGGCCAAGATCAACCTGATCCCGTTCAACGAATGGCCCGGTGCGCCATACAAGCGGTCCAGCAACAACCGCATCCGCGCCTTTGCCGATATCATCTACAAGGCCGGCTATGCCTCTCCGATCCGCACCCCGCGGGGCGAGGATATCATGGCGGCCTGCGGGCAGCTGAAATCGGCCACGGAACGCGCGCGCAAGTCGCGCAAGCAGATCGAGGCGGACGCGGGGATCAGTTGATCTGCCATCCGGCAAAGAGATGCTGATGCTGCTCCCGAGGCAATGGAATCAGGCGATTTGAGATCAATTTTGGTCCGGGGGTCAGGCGGCCTCCGGGCTTTATGTATCTGAATTAAAGCAATAAAGCGTTTCGGGATATACCTGAATCACTTGTTCGCTGCCTCTCCCTCCGGTCGAACGCGAAAAGTGACGCGGGATGTTTCAAGTTTATCCCGAAACGCTGTAAATCACAGATTTATGACATCACGGGTCGTTCGGTGCGTCCTGAAATGACCTTTGTTCCGACGCATTCCCGAGCAATTGTTGCCATGGGCGGCGTCAAGATTGTTTCCTGTAGAAACCCAATCAGGAGACAGAAAATGTCTGTCATGATCAACAAGGACCCCTTTATCACCGCTCAGGTCATGGACCTCGTGCTGCGGGAACGCGCTGTGGCGCTTTCCAGCCGCGAATGGAAACACCGGCTGGCCGGATATGGCTATGCGATCAAGTCGACGGATCACGGTGAAATCGTGGAAACGCTGCCACATCATGTGGAAGTTGGTGTGCTGCCCGACCAGGCGCGCGCCTGACCGGACCGATTGCGCCGGCGGGCGAGGCCCTCGGCTGTTGATGTCCGGACGATCAACCAGGCGCAGAACGATCAACAGCAGGTGCTTACCGGCCGGGAATTTCCTTGCGCGCAGGCGACACTTTCCAGTTTTCGATCAGGTCCATCGCTTCGGCTGCTGTTTCGACAAATCGGAACAGGTCCAGGTCCTCGACCGAGATGGTGCCGGCATCTGCCAGCGCGTCCCAGTTGATGATCTTTTCCCAGAATGCCCGCCCAAACAGCAGAAACGGAACCGGCTCCATCCGTCCCGTCTGGATCAGGGTCAGCGCCTCGAACATTTCGTCCATGGTGCCAAAGCCACCGGGAAAGACGCAGATCGCCTTGGCCCGCATCAGGAAGTGCATCTTGCGGATGGCGAAGTAGTGAAAATTAAAGCATAATTCCGGTGTGACATAGGCATTGGGTGCCTGCTCGAACGGCAGCACGATGTTCAACCCGACAGAGCGCCCGCCGGCGTCCATCGCGCCGCGGTTGCCAGCCTCCATCACGCCCGGCCCGCCGCCGGTGACGATCACCCCCTCGCGTCCGTTGCTCTGCATGGATTTCAGGGTCATCAGGCGGGCAAATTCGCGGGTTTCATCGTAAAAGCGGGACAGATCCGCCAGGGTCTCGGTCCGGGCGGTGTGTTTTTCTGCCGGTTCCGGAATGTGTGCGCCGCCAAAAAGGACGATGGTGCTTTCCACCCCTTCGGCATCCAGCATCAACTGGGGTTTCAGCAGTTCCAGTTGCAGCCGCACGGGGCGAAGTTCGTCGCGACACATGAAATCATCGTCGGAAAACGCCAGACGATACGCCGGGGCCCGCGTTTGTGCCGTGTCGGGTGCGGATTCCGCCGCCCTGCGATCGCTGGATGCATGGCGCAGGGGGTGGCGGCGGTCATCGTCTTTCATCAGTCTCTCCGGATTAGATGGCAGGTCAGGGTGGCGTGGTTGGGCCGAACTTGCAATGGGGTATCGGTCATGCAGGAACCGCCCTGCGGCCGACATCTTTACGGAAGTTGCGTGACATCCGGTCCGCAGGTATAGCGCGTCAAAGACTTTCTTCAGCAGGAGTGCGCCCAATGTCCAATTCCCAACTTGAAACCGCGATCGAAAATGCGTGGGACACCCGTGATCAAATCAATTCATCGACCACTGGCGAAACCCGTGACGCGATCGAGGAGACGCTGAATGCATTGGATTCAGGCAAGCTGCGGGTTGCGGAAAAGCAGGAAGACGGCAATTGGCATGTGAACCAATGGGCCAAGAAGGCCGTGCTGCTGGGTTTCCGGATCAAGGATATGGAATATCACGATGGTGGCCCGCAGGGTGCCGGGTGGTGGGACAAGGTCGACAGCAAGTTCAAGGGCTGGGGCGACGCGGAATGGAAAGAGGCCGGTTTCCGTGCCGTGCCCAACTGCGTGGTGCGCCGCTCTGCCTATATCGCGCCGGGCGCGGTGCTGATGCCGTCTTTCGTGAACATCGGTGCCTATGTGGACAGCGGCGCAATGGTGGACACATGGGTCACTGTCGGTTCCTGCGCGCAGATCGGCAAGAACGTGCACCTGTCCGGCGGCGTTGGCATCGGCGGCGTGTTGGAGCCGATGCAGGCGGGCCCGACCATCATCGAGGACAATTGCTTTATCGGGGCGCGTTCGGAAGTGGTCGAAGGCTGCATCGTGCGGGAAGGTTCCGTTCTGGGCATGGGCGTTTTCATCGGCCAGTCGACCAAGATCGTGGACCGCGAAACCGGCGAGATCATGTATGGCGAAGTGCCCGCGGGGTCGGTCGTTGTGGCAGGCACGATGCCGTCCAAGAACAACGTCAGCCTGTATTGCGCTGTCATCGTGAAACGCGTGGACGAACGGACGCGGTCGAAAACCTCGATCAACGAGCTTCTTCGCTCCTGACCGGGAACCATTTCCCGACCTGCGGGTTTCTGTCCGATATCTCAGGGAAGGACGGATACCATGACAGGTTTGGGCTGGATCGCGGCAATTATCGTTGGCGGCATCGCCGGATGGCTGGCGGAAAAATTCATGAAGGGTGATCACGGGCTGTTGCTCAACATCTTCATGGGAATCGTTGGGGCGATGCTGCTCAACGCGATTCTGTTGTTCATATTCGGTTTCACCCTTGGCGGATGGATCGGCCAGCTTGTTGTCGGCTTTATTGGTGCGTGCCTGTTGATCGCGGCCATCCGCGCAATGCGGGGTCGCGGCTGATCTGGAGCCTGGCGCCGGGGGAGGCCGCAGCGGCTTGACAAACCCCCTGCCGCGCCGCCAATTGCGCGCATGGCGAAAAAAGGTCCAAGCAGACAGCAAGTTTACACCCTTTTGGTCGAGATTGGCCGCAAGGAAGGCGACGGCCTGCCCGAAAAGGCGACTGGCGCCGCGCTGATGTGCTTTGCCTCCGGCATCGACGAGGCTGAGGCCGTGCGCGAAACTGTGGCGATTCTCAAGCAGGCGGATACCAATCCGCTTGATGTCACGGGCTACGGCACATTGGCTGAGCGCGAGGCCGAAGGCCATGAGATCGACGAGGAGGAGCGCGCGCTGATGGCCCGCGCGCTGGAAGAAAACGCGGTCATCGTCGCGCAGATGACGCCCTTCTTTGATTGACCCTCTGAGCGGCCATCGGGCCTGCGGGATGTCAGCTTTCTGACTTCAGGCCGCGCGCTGGCGGGCCAGGTGAATCGCATCGTACCATTGCAAGACGTGGTGCGCGGGCTTGCCGTGTTCCGGCAGACTGTTGCGATCAAGCCCGTGCAGCAGGCTGCCGTGGAGATGCTGCCCGTTCCGGCGAATACGTCCGATATAGAGACTTTCGAGCGCTGTGCCGGCAGCAAGAAGCGTTTCGTGGCTGGGCAAGAGCAATTGGGTATAGCTGATGGTCGGGCCACAGGGCTCTGCCATCGCCGCAAAGCCGTTGACCAGATGCCGCGCGGGCACGAGGATGGCCTCTTGGCCGAACAGGTATTCCACTTCCGGGCCGTCGATGATCAGCCGCTGGTCCGGTGACACGACGATGTCCTGCTGCAATCCGAAATAGGGCGCGCGCAGGCGCACGGGATGATAGCTGCCCCGCGCGGGAACGGTCCGGCTGATGGTTTGCAGGACAGGGACCACCCCGGCATTGCGGGTCATCACGGTGTCGCCCCGCTGCAAGGTCTCGGCGGGTCTGTAGCCCCATGGCGTGGCCAGCGGTGTTCCCGGCAGAAGGCTGGGCATCGGTCCGATCGGTTCGATCTGATCGGACAGGGCGGCAAAAATCATGTCCGGTGCAAATGTGTGGTCGCCGCTGCCCAGCATCAGCTGACGCACGTCTTCGAGGGACAGGGGGTGAGGATTTTCGACATAGACGCTGGTCAGGGTCGTGACCTCGGGCTGTTCCAGCGTCATCCGGCCCCATTTGGCGCAGCTGTCCCAGGAATAGGTGATCCGGACCACATCTGTCCGGCCCGCATCCTTGCGCTGGATCGCGGCGTGGTTGATGGATTTGCCCTGGACCTGCACCATGGCGATACCTCCGCCCGGTATCGCCTGAAACGTCAGGCTGCGCTGCCAGGGAAAGGTCGTCTTGTACCCGAACAGCAGTTGCGGACGCCCATCCGCGGAAAGCCGGGTTTCAAACATGATCGAACCACGTGTCAACAGTGTGCGCGGATCGTCCTCGACCTGTGGCTGGTCATTCTTGTCGCTTCCCAGGCCCCGGACAGAGAGCCGCCGCCCATCGTGATCGCAAAGCGCCAGCCAGGTCACGTCACGCTGCCTTTGCGGCGCGCAGCAGGCCCGCTTCAAACCGTTTCAGGGTACGTCGTGCCGCGGGTGAATAGCCTGCACCGGTCTCCGGGTCGATTTCCGGGAACAGGGCGCAGATCTCATTCACGATCTCCTGCTCAAAACTTTGTTTGGTCTGGGGCCCGGGCAGGAAACTTTCGGTTTCCAGCCCTTCGGAAAAGACGACCTGATGGCGGTCGAAGAGCAGATGAACATAGGTGACATCGCCACCCGTGCGCCGGGTGACAGACCTGTCATTCACAAGGTCGCGCGCCGCGATCAGCACTTCGGCCTCGCCGAACAGCAGCTCTGCCAGATTGTCCCGGATCAGCACCCGGTGCAGCGGCGACACCAGCAGATCACGGTGCTTGCCAAAGGTGTTCGCACGGATGTGGATCGGGGCGAACTCTCCGGTGGCGGGAACGGTGCGGGTGCCGCTCCAGCGCAGTGGCTGCGGGCCGTCATCCTGGGTCAGCACCATGTCGCCGGGTTGCAGGTGTTCGGCCGGCCGTTCCCCATCGGGGGTCGCGATCAGGGTGCCAGCGACGAAACAGGGCACGCCCGTCGCGTTGACGAAGCCGACGTCGGTGTTGATGCCGTTGTCGATCGTATAGGTGAAGTTGAAGTTCTCGACGTCACCGTCACCCGTGACCGTAAATGTCCCGTTTGCATTCAGGCGCACCGTCTGGCCGGTCGGCAGCGTAATCGTGTCGCCCGCATTGACCGCCACGCCGTTGATATGCGTGATGGTCAGAGTGCCGCCACCCTCGTTGATATCATTGCCAAGGACGTCGATTTCACGTTCGCCGTCCGGAAACAGATCCACGTTGTCGGACATCGCGATCAGGTCGGTCTGAACCGAGTTGCCGGCGATCAGCAGATTGGAATCGTAGTTGCTGTCCGAGACGTCCGCGATGGCGATGCGCAGCGAATTCACGACGCCGGGGTTCACGAACATGGTCAGGGTCAATGTGATCGTGAACCCGTCCATTTCCGTGTTGAACTGGTCGTTCTGGTTGTTCACGTACATGTTGATGTTATTGGCGGTATTGACGTTACCCGGGTCCACGTCGCCATTGCCCACGTCCATCGGCACAAGTGTGCCGTTGACCCAGACGCCGACAAAATCCTGATAGATCGAATTCTCGAACTCGGGATATTCCTCCGAAGAAAAGACGAACTGCATGGTCATCACGCTGCTGTCGGGAATGAAATCCACATCCAGCGTTGCCGCGTCATAGGTCCGAGCCCCTGCCACATCGTTGTAGGGTCGGTAGTTGTTCGTTCCCGATGTGTTGGTGGAGGTATTGGTGTTCTGGTTCGACTGGCCGTTGGAATTGGTGAAATCCTGCGCATTGCCCGTCGACAGGATCACGCCGGTATCGCCCGGCGTCACACCGGGGGCAGTTGCGTCGCCACCCGAATAGATGCCGGCGCTGTCGTTGTCGCCGTAATAGGTCGCGCCGACGACGGTTACGCCGTCGCCAAATATCGTTTCGGCCATATCCGTGGCGCTGGTGCCTTCTCGGACCGTTTCGATGGGAAGTTCTGATGCTGCTACCACGTCTCTGCCTCTTACCCTTGGTTCGAGGCGACATTGGTCAGCGGCACACGGATCAGCCCCGTGCTTTTCATTTGCCGAAGTGCAAGCATGGCCCTGTTTTCAGGTGTCCGGTCTTGCGTTTACTGCTGATGCCCTGCCTCGGGTCACATTATTGCCACAACCTTAACACCATCCGGACAAAACTGTTAAGCATTTCGTGAAATCCCCCCCTTGGCACCGCGCTTTTTTGGTCACAAAAGGTCAATGCCGACCAAAACACCTTAACCAAGGAGCCCGATATGCCCGCGATTGACCCTGTAGAGCTTACGGCAAGGCTGGTGCGCTGCGCCTCTGTCACCCCTGCAAACGAAGGGGCGCTGGAGATTGTCGAGGAGGTTCTGTCGCTGGCCGGTTTCAATTGTGTCCGGGTGGACCGGGGGGGCATCTGCAACCTTTTTGCCCGCTGGGGGGCCAGGGGCAACGGCAAGGCTTTCGGCTTTAACGGGCATACGGATGTGGTGCCCGTGGGCAATCCCGATGACTGGTCGATGCCGCCCTTCGGCGCCGAGATCAAGGATGGGGTGATGTATGGCCGTGGCACCACGGACATGAAATCCGGCGTTGCGGCATTTGTTGCCGCTGCCGTCGATTTCGTGCGTGACACGCCGCCGGATGGGTCTGTTGTCCTGACCATCACGGGGGACGAGGAGGGCGATGGCGTGGACGGCACGGCGGCGCTGCTGGACTACATGGCGGAAAATGGCGAACGTATGGATGCCTGCCTGGTGGGAGAGCCGACCTGCCCCGAGAAGATGGGCGATATGATCAAGATCGGCCGACGCGGTTCCATGTCCGCTTGGTTCAAGGTGATCGGGACGCAGGGGCATTCGGCCTATCCACATCGCGCCAACAACCCGCTGCCTGCCATGGTGCGGCTGATGGACCGGCTTGCCAGTCATGAGCTGGACCGGGGGACGGATCATTTCGACCCCTCCACGCTGGCCGTGGTGACCGTGGACACCGGCAACCCCGCCAGCAACGTGATCCCGAGCAGCTGCTCGGCCGCCGTGAACATCCGGTTTAATGACACACATTCCGGCGCCAGCCTGACCGCATGGCTGGAGCAGGAAGTGGCACAGATCCGAGATGCCTTTGGTGTCGAGGTCGAGATGAGCATCAAGATATCGGGCGAAAGTTTCATCACGCCGCCGGGCGCGCTTTCGGCGCTGGTGGCAACCGCGGTTGCTGCTGAAACGGGGGTGACGCCTGAACTCTCCACCACCGGTGGCACATCCGATGCCCGTTTCGTCAAGGCGCATTGCCCAGTTGTGGAATTCGGGCTGGTGGGCCAGTCCATGCACCAGGTGGACGAACATGTCGTGGTTGAGCAGATACATCAGCTCAAGGCGATTTATGGGCGCATTCTGCGCGACTATTTTGCATGAGCGTGACGATTGAAACCACCGATGACCTGGCAAGCTGCCTGCGTCTGCGGCGGGTTGTCTTTATCGAGGAACAAGGCGTCAGCGAGGCGGATGAACTCGACGGGCTGGACAATTCCTGCCTGCATCTTCTGGCGCGGGACGGGGCCACACCGGTGGGGACCGCCCGGGTTCTGTTCGACGGTGAGGTCGCCAAGATTGGCAGGGTTTGCGTGCTGAGATCCCATCGGGGCACCGGGCTGGGCGCGGGTCTGATCCGTGCGGCGCTTGCGGCGGCAGAAGGGCGCGCGCGCAAGGCCAGGCTGGGCGCGCAGGTACATGCCCTGGGATTCTACGAGGCGCTTGGGTTCACGGCGGTCGGGCCGGTCTTTGACGATGCGGGCATTCCACATCGCGACATGGTGCGGGATCTTTGAACCGAACGCTGATCATCATGCTGAAAGAGCCGCATCCCGGACGGGTCAAAACCCGCCTTGGCCGCGACATCGGCATGACGGCAGCGGCATGGTGGTTCCGGCATCAGGCAGGTCGCCTGCTGCAAAGGCTGGACGATCCGCGCTGGCAGATCGTGCTGGCCGTTTCACCGGATGCCGAAGGGCTGCGCAGCCGGGTCTGGCCCGCCGGTCTGCCCCGTCTGGCGCAGGGACGCGGTGATTTGGGGGAGCGGATGGCGCGGATGCTGCGCCAGGTGCAGCACGGGCCCGCCTGCCTGATTGGCGCCGATATTCCTGCTGTGAACCGGGCGCATGTTGCCAGGGCATTCAGGCGGCTGGGCGATCATGATGCGGTCTTTGGCCCCGCCCCGGACGGGGGTTTCTGGCTGATCGGTCTGAAACACCCGCGCCGTCAGCCCCCCGGATTTTTCCGCAATGTGCGCTGGTCCACGTCCACGGCGCTGGCCGACAGCCGGGCAACGCTGCCGGACCACCGGATCGAGACATGCGATACCCTGAGCGACGTGGACACTGCTGACGATTTGAACATGACGTTGGCAGGGCCGCGTGCTAGCTGAGGGGGATGAGCAACATTCCGACCAAAGCCGAGATCCTTGACTGGATCGAACAGAACCCCACCCTGACCGCCAAGCGTGACATCGCCAAGGCGTTCGGAATCAAGGGGGCCGCGCGCATCGACCTCAAGCGTCAGCTCAAGGAGCTGGAGGCAGAAGGGCATCTGGAAAAGCGCAAGCGCAGCTATCAGGATCCTGACCGCCTGCCGCCGGTATCCGTTCTGGTCATCAGCCACGCGGACAAGGATGGCGATCTGTTTGCCAAGCCGATGGAATGGCAGGGCGAGGGGGTGGAACCCGTTGTTCTGGTGATCCCACGCGCATCCGACCCCGCGCTGGGCGAAGGCGATCGCATCCTGGCGCGGCTGACCGTCGTGAAGGAAGAAGGTCACAATTACGAAGCCCGCCTGATCCGGCGGATCGGCACCAATCCCAAACGGGTCATGGGCATTTTCCGCAAGCGCAGCGAAGGCGGGCGGATCGTGCCGATCGACAAGGGGGCCGACCGCGAATGGGTGGTGGCCGAGGGGGCGACCCATGGTGCCAGGGATGGCGAGCTGGTCGAGGCGGAACAGGCCGGGCCAAAGGGCCGTATGGGTCTGCCCAGGGCGCGCATTGTTGAACGGCTGGGCGACCCTTCGGCACCCAGGGCGGTGTCGTTGATTGCCATCCATCAGCACGGCATTCCGGATCACTTTCCCGACGATGTGATTGCCGAAGCGGATGCAAAGAAACCTGCCGGGCTGAAAGGCCGCGAGGACCTGCGCGATCTGCCGCTGATCACCATCGACCCCTCAGACGCGCGCGACCATGACGATGCCTGCTATGCCCATGCCGACGAGGACCCGAAGAACGAAGGCGGTCATGTGCTTTGGGTCGCGATTGCCGATGTTGCCCATTACATCACCCCCGGCTCTGCCTTGGATCGCGAGGCGCGCAAGCGGGGGAATTCCACCTATTTCCCGGATCGCGTCGTGCCGATGTTGCCTGACCGACTGTCAGGCGATCTGTGTTCGCTGCACGAAGGCGTGCCGCGCGCCTGTATCGCCGTGCGCATGGTGCTGGATGCCAGGGGCAACAAGCTGAAGCATTCGTTTCATCGCGGGCTCATGCGCTCGCCGGCCTCATTGCATTACGAAGAAGTGCAGGACGCCATTGACGGCAATCCGAATGACAAGACCGGGCCGCTGCTGGACCCGGTGCTGAAACCACTTTACGCGGCCTATGGCGCGCTGAAACTGGCAAGGGCCGAGCGCCAGCCGCTTGACCTGGATTTGCCAGAGCGGCGGATCGAGCTGGCGGAGGACGGCAAGGTCAAGTCAGTGAACTTCAAGGACCGGCTGGATGCTCACCGGTTGATCGAGGAATTCATGGTGCTGGCGAATGTCGCTGCCGCCGAAACGCTGGCGGCAAAGAAGATACCGCTGCTTTACCGTATCCACGAGGAACCCTCGCAGGAGAAACTGGACGCCTTGCGCGAGACCGCAGCTGCTGCCGGATACACGCTGGCCAAGGGGCAGGTGCTGCAGACCGCACATCTGAACCGGTTGCTGAACGATGCGGCGGGCTCCGATGATGCGGAACTGATCAATCTCAGCACCCTGCGTTCGATGACCCAGGCCTATTACGGGCCGGAACACATCGGGCATTTTGGCCTGGCGCTGCGATCCTATGCGCATTTCACCTCGCCGATCCGGCGCTATGCCGATCTGATCGTGCACCGCGCGCTGGTCACCGCGCATGGCTGGGGCAAGGACGGGCTGACGCCCGAGGATATGGAGATGCTGGATCAGACCGGCGCACATATTTCCGATACGGAACGCAGATCCATGACGGCGGAGCGGGACACGACAGACCGCTATCTGGCGTCCTATCTGTCTGAACGTGTGGGCAGCGAATTTACCGGCCGGATCAGCGGCATCGCCCGGTTCGGGGCCTTTGTGAAGCTGGATGAGACCGGGGCGGATGGATTGCTGCCCATGCGTGCGCTGGGCCGCGAGTATTTCCACTATGACCGCGAGGCGCAGACCCTGATGGGGTCGGACACCGGCAGGTTGATCAGCATCGGTCAACGCGTCACCGTCCGCCTGGCAGAGGCTGTGCCGGTCACTGGCGGCATCGCGCTGGAACTGCTTGAAATCGACGATCAGAAAGTCCCGCAGGGGCGGCAATCCCCGGCAGGGCGCCATCCCCGCCGGAGCGCGACCAAGGCCAAGCGCAAGAAGGACAAGATCAAGCGCAAAGTGGCTCGGACACGGCGGTCGAAGTGACATCGTACACCTTCGGCATGTCCAGCATGTTCTGGCAAAGGTCGATGTAGCGGCAAAGCATCCGGTCCCCGGCAATGCGCATCTTTGCCAGCCCGTTGCCCGGCGTGGCCCGCAATCCGGCCAGCATCGGTGCCACCGAAGCATCGGCGGCAGTGGGCCTGTCGCCGAACAGGAAAGGCCCCTGCCAGAGCCGCGTCGTGATCGCCTGCAGGTCCGGTTCCAGCCTTTCGAGCCGCTCCTGCGCGGAGAGGCGGCCAAGCCCCTGGGTTTTCATCCCCGTCAACAGGTTCTTGCGCAACTTACCGGTGATGAAACCGCGCAGGGGTTTGGGGATCTGGGCAAAATAAGTGTCCCGGATCACCGGCCAGACGTCATCGTCGCCCCAGCGGGCCAACACGTTGTGAAAATAGATATGCTCCTCGGCCATGCGGATGAAGGCGCGCGAGGCGGCCTTTTCCATCTCGGATAACCCGCCGTCAAAATCCGCCCCACGCGATTCCAGAAAGGCGCGGATATTGTCGCTGTCCGCGATTACCTGCCCATCGACCCGAATGGCAGGGAGTTTCTGTTTGGGCATGTTGCGCGGATCGGTGCTGTCTTCCCGTTGCCAGTCCTCGCCGGACATGTTCAGCAGCCAGATTGCCTTGACGCAAAAGGGGCTGGCGGCAATCTGCCCGAATGACGGGGCAAAGGTGATGAGAGTGATCATGTCGTGCTCCTGTTTTCCTGCCTCGTGATAACGGGTATTGCTGTCAATTCCTGTCAGGATGGGGTATGCCCTGCACATGACCCGAACACATCGCCTTTTCCAGATGATGACAACGCTGCGACGGCTGCCCGCGCCGGTCCGGGCGCAGCAGCTTGCGGATGAAATGGATGTGTCGCTGCGGACCGTCTATCGCGATATTGATGCGCTTCGTGGGCTGGGCGCGGTGATCGACGGGGAGGCCGGATTTGGCTACACCCTGATCGAAGATGCCGCCATGCCGCCGCTGGCCTTCGAAGACGACGAATTGGAGGCTCTTGTGCTGGGTCTGCGCAATGTGTCCGTAATTGGTGATCCGGCCCTTGCTGGCGCTGCCAGAACCGCGCTGGCCAAATTGACCGCACGTGTCCCGCCACGACAGGCGCGCCGGTTGCAACATGCGATTCTGGATGCGCGCCGGTTTGATCCACCGGCCCCGCCGCGTATCGACGTGGCCGTGTTGCGCGCTGCCACATGGGATGAGGAAACCATCGCCTTTTCATACGTGGATGCCAAAGGGGCGGCATCTGTTCGTCAGGTCGATCCCTTGGGCATCGTATACATGCAGCAAACAAACATGCTGCTGGCCTGGTGCCACCTGCGGCGCGATTTCCGGGCGTTCCGGCTGGACCGGATGGATGATCTGGTCCGCACCGGCAAGAGCTTTCGACCCCGCCGCGTTCCGATGTTGCGCGACTATACCGCGCGCCTGCGTGAAGCGAACCGCGCACAGCCCGAAGGTCAGGATTGAACACCTGGCCACAAGCCCTTTTTCGCGGGGCCAAAGACGGGTAGGTTTGGCCAAAGTCCTTTTCAAAGAGACATGCAAATGCACAGGCGACTTTTCGTTTTCTGCCTATTGATGGTTTTCGGCACGGCCAGCGGGGCACAGGCACCGGATGCATCCGCCCGCCCGCCGGAGCGTGTTGTCGAGGTTCAGGCGGCGCCGGAGGGCGGCTCCACGGCCGGGTTGCGGGCGTGGGTTGCGGCGTTTCGGCCGCGCGCGCTGGAGCAGGGCATTGATGGCGAGGTTTATGACCGGGCGCTCAAGGATGTGACCTATGACCCGGAGGTTGTGCGCCGCGACCGCAACCAGGCGGAATTCACCAAGACGATATGGGATTATCTGGACACCGCAGTGTCCGACCTGCGCGTCGCCAACGGCAGGGCCGCTCTGGCGAAATGGGACAAGGCACTGACCCAGATCGAAGAAACCTATGATGTGGACAAGGAGATCATCGTCGCAATCTGGGGGTTGGAGAGCGCCTATGGCACGTTCCGGGGCGGCGATTCCGTGCTGAATTCCATGGCCACGCTTGCCTATGATGCACGGCGGGCCGAGTTTTTTGAAGATCAGCTGCTGGCCGCCCTCAAGATCCTGCAAAGCGGCGATACCACAAAAGCGAAACTCAGCGGGTCATGGGCCGGTGCGATGGGGCATACGCAGTTCATGCCGACCTCGTTTCAGGACCATGCGGTCGACCACGATGCCGATGGCAAGCGGGACATCTGGGGCGATGATCCGGTGGACGCGCTGGCCTCGACGGCGGCCTACCTCAAGCATCACGGATGGACCCGGGGTCAGCCCTGGGGGGTCGAGGTCAAGATTCCCGAAGGATTCGATTATGAGCTGGCGCGCCGGTCCCTGCGCAAGATGCCAAGCGAATGGGCAACGCTGGGTGTGACCCTGCCCAGCGGGACGGCGGTAAAGGATTATGGTCTGGCGTCTGTCCTGCTGCCCGGCGGGGCGGAAGGCGCGGCTTTCCTGATCTTTGGCAATTTTGCCGCATTGGAAAATTACAATACCGCGGATGCCTATGTCGTCGCGGTTGGTCACCTCGCCGACCGGATCAAAGGTGGTCCGGCTTTTCAACACGGCTGGCCCCGGCACCTGCGGGTTCTGACCTTTGACGAGAGAATCGAGTTGCAGAAAAGACTGACCAGCGCGGGCTACGACACGGAAAAGATAGATGCCAAGATGGGGCCTCTTACCGTGGATGCCATTCGCCGGTTTCAGGTGGATCGGGGAATTGTGCCCGATGGCTATCCATCATTGAGCGTTCTGGACCGCTTGCGGGCATTGTAAGGATGGCAGTTGGTTCGCGCCCCATGGAGCGCGCGCCAACTGTCATCCCGCGTAATCTCAGGACTGAATCTTGAGCATGTCCTTGTCCTTGAGGTCCTTGTAGGTCGCATCCAGCGCCAGCTTGGCGCGCGCGGCAAAAACGTCGATCTCTTCGGGTGTGATCACCAGTGGTGGCGAGATGATCATCCGGTCGCCCACATGGCGCATCACCAGATTGTTGGCAAAGCAGTGCTCGCGGCACATGTAGCCCACGGTGCCGCCATCGCTTGCGAATTTCGCGCGGCTTTCCTTGTGCGGCGTCAGCGGCAGGGATGCCATCATGCCTGAAACGTTCACGGTGCCGACCAGCGGATGCTCGCCCAGCTTTTCAAGCGCAGCGTGCAAGGCCGGCATCGCGGTGTTGCGGATGTGGCCAAGCAGGTCTTCCTCTTCCATGATTCGCAGGTTTTCCAACGCGACGGCGGCGCAGACCGGGTGCCCGGAATACGTATAACCATGGTTGAATTCACATGCGTTCATCACGGCTGCGATCTCGTCCGAAACGATGGAGCCGCCGATGGGGGCGTAGCCAGAGCTGAGCCCCTTGGCGATGGTCATGATGTCGGGGCTGATTCCGACGGTTTGCGAGCCAAACCAGTTCCCGGTCCTGCCGAACCCGCAGATCACCTCGTCCGCGATGAGCAGGACATCGTATTTTCTGCAGATGCGCTCGATTTCCGGCCAATAGGTGCTGGGCGGGATAACGACGCCGCCAGCGCCCTGGATCGGTTCACCGATGAAGGCCGCGACCTTCTCGGCGCCGAGTTCGAGGATTTTTTCCTCTAGCTCCTGCGCGCGGGCAAGGCCGAATGCCTCCGGGGTCTGGTCGCCGCCTTCTGACCACCAGTCGGGCTGTCCGATGTGGTGGATGCCGGGAATCGGCATGCCGCCCTGTTCGTGAATATAGGTCATGCCACCCAGGCTGCCGGACCCGACCGAAGAGCCGTGGTAGGCATTCTTGCGGCTGATGATGTGGCTTTTTTCCGGCTGGCCCTTCTGCGCCCAGTAGGTCCGCACCATCCGCAGGTTTGTGTCGTTCGCCTCTGATCCTGATCCGGCGAAGAAGACGTGGTTCAAGTTGCCTGGTGCGAGTTCGGCAAGTTTGCTGGCCAGGGCAATCGCGGGCACATGCGAGGTCTGGAAGAAAGTGTTGTAGTAGGGCAGTTCGTTCATCTGGCGCGCGGCAACCTGGCCCATTTCCGGCCGGCCATAGCCGAGGTTCACACACCACAGGCCGGCCATGGCATCCAGGATCTCATTGCCGTCGCTGTCCGTCAGATAGACGCCGCTGGCCCGCGTAATGATCCGCGCGCCTTTTGCGGCCAGTTCGTCATTGGTTGTGAAAGGGTGCATGTGATGCGCTGCGTCCAACGCCTGAAGCTCGGCGGTTGGCAGATGATTGGTGATGGTTGACATGGCATGACCCTTTCGGACAGGCGTTTCGGAATGGGACGCAGAATATGATCAAATTCTGCGGTGTCAATCGAATCAGGGGTAAGTTCAGGCTTCGGCCAGCACGACCCTGATCTGGTGCATCCCCTGATCGACGTCTTCCGCCATGGCTTTCGCAGCGGCTTCGGTGTTGCCATCGGCCAGCGCCATGATCAGGTCCGAATGCTTGTCTGGCAGGCTGGAAGTGCCGAATCGCCCGCAGACGACACGAAGGGAGGGGCCGAATCGGAGCCAAAGACGGTCCACGGTGGCCGTCATGATAGGGGCTGCCGCCGCAGAGTAGACTTGCGAATGAAACCTGTAGTTATGCGTGAGGTAACCGCCGACATCGCCCACGTCTATCGCGGCATTCAAATCCGAATCGCAGGATCTCAGCCGGTCCAGGCACTCGGGGGTCATGCGCTGCGCCGCCCGCCGTGTCAGTTCCGGTTCCAGCGTTCTGCGCATGAAATGCAGTTGATCCAGGCAATCCGCCGTCAGGCCGGGGACCGTAACGCGGCGGTTTCCTTGATGGATCAGCGCCCCTTCCGCGATCAGGCGACGCAGTGCTTCGCGCACCGGCGTCATGCCGGCACCGAGCGTTTCAATCAAACCCTGGATTGTCACGGCCTGCCCGGGAACGAGGTCGCCGAACAGAATCATCACACGCAACTGCTCGTAAACCTGCTGATGTGCAGGGATTTTTGCCGCATCGTCGGCTCGAAACGGATTTCCGTGCGCGAACATCTCAGTTTTCATTCTCAGCGCCTTTTTTTTGTCCAGCGTCAGCACCTTGCACCAAGATGCAGTGCATGAAAGCATATCTTATATTGCCCGATGAGGCAAAACTTGATCAAATTCAATAGAAGCCGGGACCAACCCGGTATCAGATGGGAGAGCCAAATGAAGAAATCTATCATTGGCGGCATTGCTGCCGCCGCCGTCATGGCAACAAGTGCCTTTGCCGAGGAGGTCCGGGTTTATAACTGGTCCGACTATATTGACGAGAGCCTGCTGGAGAAATTCAGAACCGAGACCGGGATCGACCTGATCTACGACGTGTTCGACAGCAACGAAGTGCTGGAGACAAAAATGCTGGCCGGCGGTTCCGGGTACGATGTGGTTGTGCCGTCGGGTACTTTCCTGCAGCGGCAGATCACTGCGGGCGCGTTCCAGAAACTGGACATGGCCAAGCTGCCCAACAACGGCAACCTTTGGGATGTGATCGAAGACCGTCTGAAAAAATACGACCCCGAGAACGAATATGCCATCAACTACATGTGGGGCACCACCGGCATCGGCGTGAACGTGAACAAGGTCAAGGAAGTGCTGGGCGATGATGCGCCGGTGGATTCCCTCGCCCTGGTCTTCGATCCGGCGAATATGGAAAAGCTGGCCACCTGTGGCGTGCATTTCCTTGATGCCCCGGCAGAGATGATCCCGGCGGCGCTGGCGTATCTGGGCGAAGACCCTGACGCACAGGACGTCGAGACCATCGAAAAGGCAGAGCCTGTGCTGACGGCAATCGCGCCTTACGTGCAGAAATTCCACAGTTCGGAATACATCAACGCGCTGGCCAATGGTGATATCTGTGTCGCTTTCGGCTGGTCCGGTGACATCCTGCAGGCGCGCGACCGTGCAGCAGAGGCCGACAATGGCGTCGAAATCGCCTATAACGCACCCTCTGAAGGGGCGCTGATGTGGTTCGACAACATGGCAATCCCGGTCGACGCGCCAAACCCGGATGCCGCACATAAGTTCATCAATTTCATCCTTGATGCGCAAAACATGGCCGCGGCATCGAACTATGTCTACTACGCCAACGGCAACAAGGCGTCTCAGGAGTTCCTGGAGGAAGACGTGATTGGCGATCCGGCGATCTATCCCAATGAGACGACGCTGGAAAAACTCTACACCACGTCGCCCTATGGGCCGAAGGTGCAGCGGACGGTGACCCGTATGTGGACCAAGATCAAGTCAGGGACCTGACCCGATCCTGCGGCGAGGCCTGATGGCCTCGCCCTTTTTTCATCGCCTGTGGCACCCCAAGGATGAACTAAATTGACCCAAACTGTATTTGCCCCCTGGGATGATCCCAATCAAAAGCCGTTGATCCGGTTCCAGAACGTGACCAAGCGATTTGGCGAATTCGTCGCGATTGACGACCTGACGCTGGATATCTTCGAGAAAGAGTTCTTTGCCCTTCTTGGGCCTTCCGGATGCGGCAAGACGACGATGATGCGCATGCTTGCGGGGTTCGAAACCGTCAGCGAAGGCCGCATCGAATTGTCCGGCAAGGACATCGGCCATGTGCCGCCCAACAAACGCGCCGTGAACATGATGTTCCAGTCCTACGCGCTTTTTCCGCATCTGTCGGTTTGGGACAATATCGCCTTTGGCCTGCGCCGTGATCGCAAGAGCAAGTCAGAGATCGACGCGCGGGTCGATGAAATGCTGAAGCTGACGCGTCTGGAAAAGTTCGGCCGCCGCAAACCGCATCAGATTTCCGGCGGCCAGCGGCAGCGCGTGGCGCTGGCGCGGTCCCTGGCCAAGGCGCCGAAGCTGTTGTTGCTGGATGAACCCTTGGGCGCGCTGGACAAGAAGCTGCGACAGGATACCCAGTTCGAACTGATGGATATTCAGGAAAGCACCGGGACCACCTTTGTGATCGTGACCCACGATCAGGAAGAAGCGATGACCGTCGCATCCCGCGTCGCGGTCATGGACGAGGGGCGGATCATTCAGGTCGCGACCCCTGCCAACATCTATGAATACCCCAATTCGGTCTATGTGGCGGATTTCATCGGTGACGTGAACATCATCGACGCGACAGCGACCCCGACGGGTGAGAATACCTATGCCCTGAACTGGATCGACGGTCAGCCGCCGATCACCGCCGAAACCAAGACCACCTTCAGCGCGGGCCAGCAGGCGCATCTGGCAATCCGGCCGGAGAAGATCCGCATTTCGACGGAAAGGCCCGATGATGCAGCCAATGCGCTGCAGGGAAAGGTGCTGGATATCGCCTATCTGGGCAACCTCAGCACCTATCACGTGCAGCTGCCCGGTGGTCAGGTGATCAAGGCGCAGACGGCAAACACCCGCCGCATCGCGCGTCGTGACATCACCTGGGAAGACCCGGTTTGGATTTCATGGAGCGCCACCGCCGGCGTTCTGTTGGAGCATTGAACATGCGCCGCTTTGCCCTGATCGCTGTTCCCTACGTTTGGTTGCTGGCGCTCTTCCTCGTTCCGTTCATCATCGTCTTCAAGATTTCGCTGTCGGACCTCGCGCTTTCGATCCCGCCCTATACCCCCACCATGCGGGACGGGATCGGCGATATGTTCGCCGCTTTCGATTTCGAGAATTTCGTCTTTCTGACGGAAGATGATCTGTACTGGAAAGCCTACCTCAGCTCCCTGCGTATCGCGCTCATCTCAACCTTCATGACCCTGCTCGTGGGCTATCCCATTGCCTATGGCATGGCGAAGGCACCCGACGAATGGCGGGCGACACTGATGATGCTGGTGATCCTGCCGTTCTGGACCTCTTTCCTGATCCGGGTCTACGCCTGGATGGGGATCCTCAGCAACGAAGGTCTGCTGAACCAGTTCCTGCTCTGGCTTGGGTTGATCAATGAACCGCTGGTAATCCTGAATACAAATTTGGCCGTCTATATCGGTATCATCTACACCTATCTTCCCTTCATGATCCTGCCGATCTATGCGGCGCTCGACCGGTTGGACGAGTCCCTGAACGAGGCGGCAGAGGATCTGGGGTGCTCGCGGATGCAGGCATTCTGGCTGGTGACGATTCCACTGTCGAAAAACGGGATCATTGCGGGATCGTTTCTGGTGTTCATCCCGGCGCTGGGTGAATTCGTGATCCCGTCGCTGCTGGGCGGATCCGGCACGCTGATGATCGGCAAGATCTTGTGGGAAGAGTTCTTCAACAACCGGGACTGGCCGGTCGCCTCTGCCGTGGCGGTTGTCCTGCTGTTGATCCTTGTCATCCCCATTGTGCTGTTTCAGCGCAACCAGCAGAAACAGGCGGAGGCAGAGCAATGAAGCGGATGTCGTGGTTCAATGTCACCTCGCTGACCCTGGGGTTCGCGTTTCTGTACCTGCCGATGATCATCCTCGTGATCTACAGCTTCAATGCCTCCAAGCTGGTGACGGTCTGGGCGGGGTTTTCAACCCGGTGGTATGGCGAGCTTGTCCAGAACGAGGCATTTCTGGATGCGGCATGGGTCACCATCAAGGTTGCCGTAATGTCCTCGACCCTTGCCACCGTGCTTGGCACCATGGCCGCCTATGTGCTGGTGCGCGGCGGGCGCTTTCTGGGGCGCACCCTGTTCTCTGGCATGATCTATGCACCGCTGGTCATGCCCGAGGTCATCACCGGCCTGTCGCTGTTGCTGTTGTTCATCGGCATCGGGCTTGACCGCGGGGTTCTGACCATCGTGCTGGCGCATACGACGTTTTCGATGTGCTATGTCTCTGTTGTGGTCTCCTCACGGTTGGTCACCTTCGACCGGTCGCTGGAGGAAGCGGCGCTTGATCTGGGTTGCTCCGGCTGGGATGCCTTTCGTCTGGTCACCCTGCCGATCATCGCACCTGCCGTGATCTCTGGATGGTTGCTGGCCTTTACCCTGTCGCTTGATGACCTGGTTATTGCATCCTTCACCTCCGGGCCCTCTGCCACGACGCTGCCGATCAAGATATTCTCGGCCGTGCGGCTTGGCGTTTCGCCCGAGATCAATGCCCTGTCCACAATCATGATCGCGATCGTTACGGTCGGCGTGATCACGGCGTCGCTTGTCACCAAACGCAATGCCACCCGGGCCGAGGCCGATACCCGTGCGGCGGAACGCGCCCAGGCATGAAACGCATCTACGGCGATTTCGCCTATTCCGATGCGCCAAGGCAGAGGTGTTGGTGGGATCAAACCTGCGACATCCCTGACCGACCGGCGCTGTCCGGCGAACATCGCTGCGACGTTGCGATTGTCGGCGGCGGCTTCACCGGCATCTCCGCAGCTTTGCATCTGGCCGAATCCGGTGTCAGCGCCACGGTACTGGAAGGCCGCTATGTCGGCTGGGGGGCCTCGGGGCGGAACGGCGGCTTCTGCTGCCTTGGCGGGGGCATGCTGGACAACGCGGCACTGGACAAACGCTTTGGCCGGGAGGGCCGCGTGGCCTGGCGCGAAACGGAAATGGCCGCAATCCATCTGGTCGAGGGGCTGTTGGAGCGGCACGCGATAGATGTGGACCGCCATTCCAATGGTGAAACGCAATTGGCGCATCGGCCCAAAGACTTTGACGCGATGCAGGATGACGTCGCGTATTACGCAGAGAGTTATGGCGTGGAGGCGCGCCTGACCCGGCCAGAGGATCTTGCGGCCGAAGGCATGAATGCGGGTTTTCACGGGGCCATCACCGTGCCTATCGGTTTCGGCCTGAACCCGCGCAAATACATCACGGGCCTGGCCGCCGCCGCCGAAGCAGCGGGTGCGCATATCCATCACGACACGCCGGTCACCACAATTACGCGGCAAGGGTCGGGTTTTGCCCTGCAGACACCGGCGGGCAGGGTGCTTGCCGATCGTGTGATCATCGGCACAAACGGGTATTCTTCCGAAGATTTGCCAGACTGGTTGGCGGCACGCTACATGCCGACCCAATCCAGCGTCATCGTCACCCGCCCCCTCACGCAGTGCGAGCTGGACGCCCAGGGCTGGACCAGCGGGCAGGCTTCTTATGACACCCGCCACCTGCTGCATTATTTCCGCCTGATGCCGGACAACCGAATGCTGTTTGGCGTGCGCGGCGGCCTGTTGGCCAACGCCGGATCGGAAAAGCGGGCGCTGCAACGGGCGCGGGCGGATTTCGACCGCATGTTCCCGGCGTGGCGTGACGTGGAAACACCTTTCAACTGGTCGGGCATGGTATGTATCGCCCGGGACAGGATGCCCTTTGTTGGCCAGGTGCCCGATCAGCCGGGATTGTTTGCGAGCCTTTGCTATCACGGAAACGGTGTGGCGATGGCAAGCTATTCGGGGGCGGTGCTGGCCGACGTGGTTCAGGACAAGGTGTCGCAACACCCCTATCCCGAAGCCATGCAGCGCCCGCTGGCAAAGTTCGAACTGGGCAGGTTCCGCCGCGCCATCATGCCCTTCGCCTACCTCGGTTTCAGCCTCTCCGACTTGTAGTTCCGGCTGATGACCCGCCTGCGCTTGAACCCGCCGAAGGGCTGCTGCCGGCCGGTTCCCGCAGACCGCTGACAGCGCTGGCCAGAACGGCGGCGCCCCCTTCCAGGATCAGGACGGTCTGGCCGTCCTGCACACGCGCCTCCGTGATCCGGCCATATGTCGCGACCGGATCGGTCAGGACCACTTCACCATCTGCGCGGCTTTCGATTTCGAAACTGTAAAGGCCCTGGGCGAATGGCGTGCCATCCTCCGCGACACCGGCCCATTCGACCGGTTCCGCCGAAACCGGAATTGACATACGCTGCACCTCCGTCCCGGTTTCATCATAAACGACAAGAAACACCTCGTCAGAGATGGCGGCGGGGTTGGGATTGATTGTGATCGGGCTGCCGTCGAAATAGGCAGGCGCCGTGCTGAGCGCTTCCATCCCGATCCACCCTGCCATTTGCGCCATGCCGCCGGAGCCGAGTTGAGCGGTCAGCGCAGTCAGAAGATCGTTGGACAGCACCTGCTGCTCTACCATCGAGAATTGCGCAAGCTGGGCGGCATATTCGGAAGAATCTATCGGTTCCAGAGGGTCCTGAAACCGGGCCTGGGCAGTCAGCATCTTCAGAAACGTCTCGAAATCGGAGGACAGGACGGCGTTGGACCCGGTCGGGCCACCAGTGCCAGCGCCGGCAGTGTGACCTGCAACATTTGATGTGGGTAAGATCATTGTTCTTCTCCTGTCACAATCTGATGTCGATGCCGGATTCGGGCGTGGCCGAAAGGACGATTTCAGCAGGGCTTTCCGTGCCTGCTTCGGCCTGCGTTTCGGGTGTGCGTGACGGGCGTGCCATCGCCCCGTCCTCTTGTCGGGTATCACCATCCGCAAAGGTGAAGCTGATATCCGCATAGCCGAGCTGCCGGAACTCCTGTGCCAGTTCCGTGATATGCCGTCGCATCAGTTCGATCGTATCCGGACGCTCCGCCGTGATCTGGACCGCCATCCCGGCCTCCGTTGTGGAAAGGGCCAGGCGCAGGCGGCCCAGCTCTTCCGGGTTGAGCGCGATATCAACCGGGCGTTGCCCGGCATTTTGCAATGCGTCGGCCAGTTGCCGCGCCACCTGAACCGGTAAATCGGCGCGATGCGGCGCCGCGGTTTGAGGGGCAGAGGTTGTCTGCATCACATCCATGCGCGGGCCGCCGTGCCCTTCCGGAACCAGCGGGCGGTTTGGCTCCGACGCAGGCTGGGCGGCGTCGGTCTTTGTGGCCTCCGGACCGGATGCAGCCAAAGGTGCGGCCATCGCAGCCCTTGTGGGGCTTGCGGCCCTGGGCATTTGCGGGAGGGCGACATCGCGTCCTGTGTGAATTTGTTCCGTTGAGCGGTCAGGGGTTGAGGCACGGGGCGCGGCGCGGTGCGTCACGGAAATGAGAAATTCCGGATCGCTGCCTGGCACCGCAGCATCGCGTGCAGAGCCAGAAACAGGCACAGCAACCCGCGCATTGAGGGAGGAACGATCCACTGTCTGCGGAAGCAATCTGGACGGGTTCGTTTCCCGCTTGTCGTCGAACGCCCGATCACTGCGCCGCAGGCCAATCTCCCCGGCGGTGGCAGGCAATCCATCTGGCAGCTTGCTGCTGGCGGCAGGACCAAAGGCAGGAGGTGCAACAGCTGCGGAAACATCGGTTGGGCGGCTCACATGGGTGAGAGGCCGGTCAATGATCTGGCGAGCCGCCGCCACAGGCTCTGTGCCGTTTGTTGCCTGATGCAACCCCGTTTCAATGTTGCGCACAGGCACGGGTTGTCGCGGCGTTTCGCGTTCCTGTACGACTCCCGAAACCACATCACCTGCAGATGGCCGCTGTTGTGGCAGCCTCATGTCAGTCGCCGCAGGCAGGTCGCCCTGCGGTTTCATGGGGCTCCCGCTCTCGTCCGTCATGGTGCGCGCGGCATTGCGAACCACCGGGATAACCGGTTGATCCAACTGTTGTTTGGCAGTGACTATCTGACGGTTTCCGGGGGCGGGTTGAGGTCTTGCTGGCGGGTCCTGGAAGGACACAGAGGACAGCGTTGCAGATCTGCCTGTTTCTGCGTCTCGCCAAATCATTTGGCCGGTCACCGCACGTTCCAGAGAGGTCTCGCGGCCTGCGCCAACCGCAGGATTCTGCAGTTCTGTTGTTATCGCGTGACGGTTGAGCTTCTCCTTCCCGGACTGAGACAGAAATCCGTTCGCTTCAACTTGCTGCCTGTCGCTTCGCGTTAGCTGAGGCCGTTCGTCTGGTATCGCGTGACGGTCGAAGCCCTCCTTCCCGGACTTAGGCGGCGGTCTGTTTACATCAACTTGCGCCCTGCCGTTCCACGTTGCACGAGGCCGTTCGGCTGGGGTGATGACCGAGCCTTCGCCCGTGGCGAGGGCTGCGGATTTCGGCGGGTTTGTCCCCATTGCATGTTGCCGGGCCGTTTCGCCAACCAGCGCAGTTGCGGGCGCCCGAGCGTCTGGACCTTCATGCGCAATGTCAGGAAGGCTTTCCTCCGGTTGCTGCCGGAGCACGGAATGGTCCTGTCGCGGCGCGAGGATGCGCTGTAATTGCGGGTTCGCTTCGGGTGAGGTGCGGTTGTGAAACGCGGAAACCTCGTCACCTGTCGAATCATCAACCGCGATTTGATCGCGGGTAATTTCCGGAATGCGCTCCGCTTGCGGCTTCGGCATTGCCACACCGGTAACCGCCGGGCGTGACGCGCCTTCAGTTAGGTGTGGGCTGGATCTCTCCTCCGCGTCGTCATGCGGGCCGTCCATGAAAGAGGCATCAAGATCTTCCGGTTCTGCGCCCCCTGCATGCTTGGCGGGTCGCTGCCCTGTGCCTGTCATGCCAGTCTCGGGCTCGGGCTCCTGCGCCGGGGCGCTTCCAGGGAATGGTTCAGCCGATTTATCATAGGCGAGACCAAAGTCAGGCATGCCGGTGGCAATCGCCGGGCCATCACGCGCTGTGGCGGGTCGAACCAAGCTACCCGTCTTTCGGGCCTCGCCCGCCGATGGAGCGGTGATATTGGGAAGTGAAATGTTCAACAGCGCCTCCGGGAGTTCTTCTCCGACGGGGGGTGTATGCGGCAAAATCCTTACCGGTTGTTTACCGGTTCAGGCGCATCCTTCCAAAAATAGAACGCAATTTAAGGACCAGGTCGATGCAAATTACGCCTCCCACGCGGCACATTTCCTCCCCCGATGGCGCGGACCTGCGGCTGCGGCAGGCGGCGGAGCAGCTAGAAGCGACATTTCTTGCAGAAATGCTGAAATCTGCGGGGCTTGGACAATCCCGGGATCAGTACGGCGGTGGCGCGGGGGAGGATCAATTTTCCTCATTCCTGGTGCAAGAGCAAGCTGCGGCAATGGTCCGTGCCGGTGGCATCGGGCTGAGCGAATCTCTCTATGAAGCACTCAAGGAGAAAGAAGATGACCGATGAAACCGTGAAACATCAGATCGACGCCCTCAACGACCTGCTGGATTCCGAGCGTGAGGCCTTGCTGAAAGGGGACCTGGAGCGGCTGGCGGAGATGCTTGCACCGAAAGAAACACTGATCGGCGCGATCAACAGCGTGCCGCAGGATGATCTGCAGGGGCTTCGGGAACTCGACAACAAGGTAAAGCGAAACCAGCTGCTTCTTGGTGGCGCGCTTGACGGTATCCGCGCAGTCGCGGACCGAATGGCCCAGCTTCGCCAGGTCAGAAGCAGTCTGGACACCTACAGCGCGGATGGCAAAAAGCGCAGCATCGACCTGCGGGACAACACCACATTGGAACGGCGTGCGTGAAGTCCATGCCGATCCACGGCAGCTCCGGCAAAATCAGCTAAAAACCGCGATAGTCCGGCCTCAGGCATTCAGCAAACCTTAAGCCTCGAATGGGCATGTAGGCCATGCATCCGAAATCGGGTGGCGCATCGTTTTCCACAGAACGCATGCACAGGTCAGAACACCGCCAACGTATCCCCATGGGGGGTGACACTCCACGGGCGCAAAGCGTCCATGATTGAAGGAACTAGCTTATGGCGACTTTCCAGGCCCCACCATGGTGCCCGCCGCCGCCGACGACCTTCTTGCGTTTGATGATGATTGGCTGCGCATTTGCCTGCGCACTCATCTCCACCACCTCTTTTTCACCCGGGATCAGGGATAAGGGATGAGGTTTACTGCACGCTTAACAGGTCAATTTGTCGGGAAATTCACGGCCGCAAAGGATCGGCGGATCAGGGCAGACGCCGCCGTGCCGCGAGCCGCAGCTGTTTCTGCCGCTCGCGGAAACGCGCCTTGTCGTCCTCTGTCGTCCGGTCGAAACAATGATGGCAGCTCACGCCTTCTTCGTATTCGGGGCGGTCGCGGTCCTCCGGCAGGATCGGTTGACGGCAGCCGTGGCAGAGCATGTGCGGCCCTTTGCGCAGCCCGTGACCGACGCTGACCCGCGCATCGAAGACAAAGCAGTCACCCTGCCAGGTACTTTCCTGCGCGGGGACGTCTTCAAGGTATTTCAGAATGCCGCCCTTGAGGTGAAAGACCTCTTCGACGCCTTGCCCCAGCAGGTAGTTTGTCGATTTCTCGCACCGGATGCCGCCGGTACAGAACATCGCGATCTTCTTGTTGTGGAACCGATCCTTGTTGGCTTCCCACCAGGCGGGAAACTCGCCAAAGCTGGCGGTCCTGGGGTCAATTGCCCCGTCGAATGTGCCGATGGCGACCTCGTAATCGTTCCTTGTGTCGATCACGGCCACTTCCGGATCTCGGATCAGGTCGTTCCAGTCCTGGGGCTCGACATAATGTCCGACCCGCGCCTGCGGGTCCACGTCTGGCTGACCCATGGTCACGATCTCGCGTTTGATCCGCACCTTCATGCGGGGGAAGGGCGGTGTTTCGGAATGCGCTTCCTTCCACTCCAGATCGCTGCAACCCGGCAGGGCGCGAAGATGGGCAATTACCGCCTCGATGCCCCCGCGCGGCCCCGCGATGGTGCCATTCACACCCTCATGCGCCAGCAGCAGCGTCCCCTTGACACCCTGCGCGACACAAAGCTCCAGCAGCGCGGGTTTCAGCGCGGCGGGGTCTTCGAACCGGGTAAAGTGGTAGAGGGCGGCGATTGTGTGCATGGGGCGGAAATAGGCCCTTGGGGGGCTGTTGTGCAAGGGGGTGCTGGGGTAAAACCCGGTATCCAATCAGAAACGGAGTGACCGCGATGCATGCCCTGATCGTAATCGACGTACAGAAGGATTTTTGCCCGGGCGGCGCGCTTGCGGTGCCCGAGGGTGATCTGATCGTGCCGGGCATTACCGATCTGATGGCAGAATTCGATGCGGTTGTTCTGACCCAGGACTGGCACCCGGCGGGGCATTCCTCTTTTGCCAGCGCGCACGAGGGGCGTGCGCCCTACGACATGATGGAAATGCCCTATGGTCCGCAGGTCCTCTGGCCCGACCACTGCATTCAGGGCAGCCTGGGGGCGCAGTTCCACGAGGGGCTTGCCCAGGACCGTGCAGACCTGATCATCCGCAAGGGCTATAACCCGGCAATCGACAGCTATTCCGCGTTTTTCGAGAATGACCACAGCACCCCGACCGGGCTGGAAGGCTATCTGCGCACCCGCGGCATCGACAGGCTGACCATGGTGGGGCTGGCGCTGGATTTCTGCGTCAACTTTTCGGCTGTTGATGCGGCGAAACTGGGCTTTGCTGTAACGGTGCGGCAGGATCTGTGCCGCGCGATTGATCTGAACGGTTCGCTGGAGGCCGCGCGGGCCGGAATGACCGCCAGCGGCGTGCAATTGGCCTGAACCTAATTCAGCGGGCTTTCTGTCTGTGCCAGGTCAAGCAGACCCAGCGCTTCCAGCCCGCCCAGTGTCGAATCGACTGCCACGGTGGCCAGGACAATGCCCATGACCCGGCTGATCACGCTTGACCCGGTGGTGCCGATCAGGCGGCCAATCCGTGAGGCAAGCAGCAAAAGCACCAGTGTCAGCAGCAGCACGAGCACCAGCAACCCGCCGGTGATCGCCTGATCGACCACGGGATTGGTATGATTGTCGGTCAGGATCACAATCGCCAGCATGGCACCGGGGGAGGCGATCGAGGGCATCGCCAGAGGAAAGACCGCACCTGCCAGGTGATCGCGTTCGGCGCTTGCGACCTCCTTTTCGGGTTTGCTGTCGCCAAAGATCATGGTCATGGCAAAGAGGAACAGGACCATCCCGCCCGCGACCTGGAATGATCCCAACCGCAACCCCAGGGATTCCAGCAGGAACTGGCCGCCAATGAGAAAGGCCAGCAACACGGCCCCGGCCACAAGCACCGCCCGCAAGGCGAAACTGCGGTGCAACTGCTTGGGAACATGGGCAGTCGCATAGAGGAATATCGGAATGCTTCCGATGGGGTCGATGACCACCACCAGTGTAATGAATTCACGGATCAGGTTCTGCCAGTCCATCGGGGCGGCTATCTTTCGGGGCTGAATGCTGGGCGTTACCCTACATTATCTGGATTGAACGGCGGGTGAAACGCCAAAGCGATCCGTCAGGGCTAAAGGCCTTCGAAGATTGGCTTTCCCTTGGCCAAGATGCCCCGGACAAGGCGCAGTTTGCCTGCAATCTGCGCCCGGTCCCTGAACTGGTCGTTGGACACCACGGGCATGTTGTTTTCCCTGGCGTATTTCAGCAGGAAAGCATCCGCTTCCGTCCCGGCGGGGCAGACCATCACCCGGTTCTGCGGCAGGCCCAGTGCCTTGGCAAAATCCTTTTCCGTCAGGCTCTTGTCCTTCAGGTGGTGCCGTGATGAGGCATCAAGAAAGACCACCGGTGCATATTTGCGTTTCAGCAGGGCGCTGACGACCAGCCGCAGGCTGGCCAGTTCCGCCACCTCGCCATCCCAGTAGAGGACATTGGTGCCGTCGATCACGATGTCCTTGCGGTCACTGGCGGCGACAGTTTCGCCGGGCGGGGCGGCAGGTGCGGGCGGGCGGCCCAGCCGAGACAGGGCAACGGCACCCAGCACCAGCACGGCGGCACCGCCCCAACCCCATGCATTTGCCGCGATGAACGGATAGGACAGCGACAAAAGCGCCGCCAGCGCGGCCGTGCCCAGCAAGGTCTGCCAAAGCGCTGTGGCCAGGCAGCGGACATAGCCAAAGGCGGCCAGCGCCAGGATAACGGGGGTCAGGATCTGCAATGGTGTGAGGCTTGCAAGCACATCCATGGTTCAATCCTAACCTTTAGCCTTGCCCCTGTCCTGCAGTCTTTGCCACAAGGGTGCGGAAGTTCTGAGGAATAACTGATGGTCGATATCGCAACCCGCGTCTGGAATCACAAGTGGAAGATCGACCCGATCGTCCGGTCCCTGATCGACATGGATTTCTACAAGCTGTTGATGTGTCAATCCATTTTCCGCAACAAACCGGATACCGAGGTCACGTTCTCGCTGATCAATCGGTCTGACCACGTGCCCCTGGCCAAGCTGATCGACGAGGGCGAACTGCGCGAGCAGCTGGACCATATCCGCTCGCTCAGCCTCAGCCGGGGCGAAAGCACCTGGCTGCGGGGCAATACCTTTTACGGCAAGCGTCAGATGTTCCGGCCCGATTTCATGGAATGGTTCGAGGGGCTGCGCCTGCCGCCCTACCACCTGGAGCGGCGTGGCGACCAATATGAGCTGACCTTCGAAGGCAAATGGCACGAGGTCATGCTGTGGGAAATTCCCGCGCTGGCGGTGCTGATGGAACTGCGGGGCCGGGCCGTGCTGGACACGATGGGCCGGTTCGAACTGCAGGTGCTCTATGCCCGCGCGATGACCCGTGTCTGGGAAAAGATCGCTGTCCTGCGCGAGATCCCCGACCTTTCCGTGGCTGACTTCGGCACCCGCAGGCGGCACAGTTACCTCTGGCAGGACTGGTGCGTACAGGCCATGCAGGAAGGCCTGGGCAAGGCCTTTACCGGGACCTCGAACTGCAAGATCGCGATGAGCCGCGAGCTGGAGGCGATCGGGACAAATGCGCATGAGTTGCCAATGGTTTACGCCGCATTGGCCGAGGATGATGCCGCGCTGGCACAGGCCCCCTACGAGGTGCTGTCGGACTGGCACGAAGAGCATGACGGGAACCTGCGGATCATCCTGCCGGACACCTATGGCACCAAGGGTTTCCTCGACAATGCGCCGGACTGGCTTGCCGGCTGGACAGGCATTCGCGTGGACAGCGGCGACCCGGTCAAGGCTGCGCAGATTGCCATCGACTGGTGGAAGTCGCGGGGCGAGGATCCGACCCAGAAGCGGGTGATCTTCAGCGATGGTCTGGATGTGGACAAGATACGGGAACTGCATGGAAAATTCGCCGGAAAGGTGAATGTCTCCTTCGGTTGGGGCACATTGCTGACAAATGATTTCAGGGGCCTGGTGAAAGATGATGCGCTGGCCCCTTTCTCGCTGGTGTGCAAGGCCGTGGCGGCCAATGGCAGGCCGACGGTGAAGCTGTCGGACAATCCCAACAAGGCGATGGGCCCGGCCGAGGAGATCGAGCGCTACAAGCGGGTGTTCGGGGTTGGCGCGCAGGACCGCCAGGAGGTTGTGGTCTAGAACGCGCGCAACGGCCCCGGCCGATGGCGGCAGAGCACGGGTGTCTACTTTGGCGTGGTCACCTCACGCCCTGCCGCGTTCATCTGCCGTTCCCGCCAGATGATCAGCAATCCGCCACCTGCCAGCAGCAGCGCGCCGGGGAACAGCTCGGACCAGGGCGCTTCGCCGTAAAACAGCCAGCCCAGGACAAAGGCCAGCGGGATGCCGAAATAGCCGAACGGGGCGAGGTTGCTCTGTTCAGTCATGCGGTAGGCCGTCACCAGCACCAGCACGGCAAATCCGCCGAGCCCGCCCATCGCCACAATCCACAGCAGGTCCGTGCTGTCCTGCATTGGCGTGAAACCGCCCGTGGCCAGCGTCAGCACCAGCGCACCCAGGGTCGCGACGCCGGTGGAATACAGGTTGATCAGGGCTGTTGGCGGGCCGTCGTCCATCATCCGGGCGGTGACGGCGGTCAGCGCATAACAAAGCGCCGCGCCCAGCGGCAGCAGGGCCGCCAGTGAAAAGCTGTCCCGGCCCGGTCCCACGATCATCACCACCCCGGCAAAGCCGACCAGCACCGCGGCCCAGCGCACCAGCCCGACCTTTTCGCCCAGCAGGGGCACGGCAAGTGCGGTGACAAAGACTGCGTTGGAATAGGAGATGGTGGAGGCGGTGGCAAAGGTCAGGATGCCCAGCGACAGGTAAAAGAAATATTGCGCGAAGGTCAGGATCAGCCCGCGCAGCAGGGCCAGTTTCCATTGCCGCATGTGCAGGCTGCGTCCTTTGGTGTGCCAGTCCCGGGAGGTCCAGAGGACCAGAAGTGCCGGGATCAGCCCCACCAGGTTGCGGTAGGCCGAAAGTTCGGCGGCCCCGTAGCTGCCGGAGAGGTGTTTGATGATCAGCCCCATGCCATCGAACAACAGGATCGCAAACAGCGAATAGAGAATCGCGAGGGTGGTTCGGCTCACGCGGCGAAGGCTCCTGTCAGAGGGGGAGGGTTGTCCGCCTGTTATGGGCCGCAGGGCAGAGCAGGGCCAGAGGAAATTGAAACGTCATGGTCGGGCGCGGGCAGGCCACCGCCCGATCCGGGGCCGGAGTACCGGGGATTGCGCACCGGGGCCGGCATTTCCAGACAGCGCAAGGCGTTGCTGCGGGCAAGCGCATTCGGCGCATGAGTTGTCGTGAATGAGCCTTGCCTTGGCTGGGCCGAAGTGCAACATTGGGCTTGCTTGGTGTTCCCGCAAGCGCCCCTTTGGGTGTGGAACCGAACAGGGAATTCCGTAAGGGCCGCACAGCCTGAAACGGAAGCCGCCCCCGCGACTGTAAGCGGAGAGTCTGTGCCCAACGTGCCACTTGACCATTCGGTCGGGGAAGGCGGGCAAAGGCATCGACCCGTGAGCCAGGAGACCTGCCAGGCGTGAGAAACTTGAAACAGGTCGTCGGGTGTGACGGCAAGGAGAAGACCATGACTACAATGACTGCCAAGTCGCAGACCGCCAGCCGCTTTGTTCCCGCGATCTTTGCCGCCGTTCTGGGCCTTGCCCTGATCACGCTGACCGGGCACGTTCAGGCCGCCGCGTTGCATGATGCCGCGCATGATGTGCGCCATGCCACAGGTTTCCCCTGCCACTGACCCCTATGGGCCATCGGGATCAGGTCTGAGCCGCGTCAAAGCAGGCGGTGACCCCGTTCCCCTGGTGAACAACGCAGCGCGTTCCGGTCAAAGACCTTTATCAGCTTGAGGCGCTGCCGATTTTCGGCGGCGTGTTTGTGTTGATTGGTGTCGGCGCCAGCGCGTTGCCATGAAAGCAAGAGGATCTCGTTATGACTTCACGGTTTTTGGTTTCCGCCCTTTTTGCAGGGGCCTTGGCGGGTGCGATCATCGGCCTGCTGCAACTGGTATTTGTGCAGCCTGTGTTGCTGCATGCGGAGCTTTATGAAAGCGGGGAACTGGTGCATTTCGGCGCAGAGGCGGTCAGCGCCCATCCCGCCTTGCCCGGTTTCGACCTGATGCGCGACGGGTTGAGCGTGATTTTCACCATGCTGACCTATACCGGTTATGCGCTGATCCTGGTTGCGGCCATGAGCTTTGGCGAGGACCGCGGTGCGCGGATCGACGGGCGCTGGGGTATCCTGTGGGGCGTGGCCGGTTTCGTGGCCTTTCATCAGGCCCCCGGATTTACCCTTGCCCCGGAAGTGCCCGGTGTGGCTGCGGCCGATGTGGCCCTGCGGCAGGTCTGGTGGTTTGCGACGGCGATTGCGGCCTGTGTGGCGCTCTGGCTGCTGGCCTTTGGCCAGAACTGGGCGGCCTGGAGTGCGGCGGCGCTGTTGCTGGCCGCACCGCATCTGATCGGCGCGCCGGAGCCCGAGACCTTTACAGGTCCTGTCCCGACCGAGATCGGTGCGCTGTTCGCGGCGCGTGCGCTGGGCGTCGGTCTGGCGGCCTGGGTGTTGCTCGGCTGCTTTGCGGGCTATTTCTGGCAGCGCGAAGGGGAGCATGCCGCCCAGGCGGCGTGAGGGTGTGATGGGCAGAACGCTTGCGCTTTTCGTCATCGGCCTTGTCTTCGGAGGCGGTCTCGGCTTTGCCTTTGCGGCGGGCAACGGGATCACCTTTGACGGGCATGATCATGGGGATGCGGCCCAGCATGGCGGGATGGATCACGGGGGCATGACAGCCGACGGGATGGATCATGCCAGGATGCACGAGACGCCGATTGCGGTCGCGGCGGATGCCGCGCCCGAGGTTCAGATCATGGTCAGCCCGGACCCGATGGCGGGCTATAACCTGCATGTCATGGTCGAGAATTTCGAGTTTTCGCCGCAGAACGCCAGCCTGCCCCATCAACCGGGGCAGGGCCATGCGCATGTCTATGCGAACGGCGTCAAGCTGGCCCGGATCTATGGCCCCTGGATGCATCTGGATGGCCTGCCCAAAGGCCAGGTGGAGATCGAGGTGACGCTGAACAGCAACGATCATCATCCGCTGGAGGTGGAGGGCACGCCGATAACGGCCCGGGCCGTGGTGGAGGTGGAATGACCGCAACGCTTTATGTCTGCACCACCTGCCGCGCGGGTGAGGTGCTGGAAGAGGACGCACCCCGGCCCGGCGCGCTGCTGCACAGCGCATTGACCGAAGCGGGGGCACCTGACGCGGTCGAGATCGTCGGGGTGGCCTGTCTGTCCGCCTGTTCGCAGGGGGCAGCGGTGGCGCTGTCGGAGCCGGGCAAATGGACCTATGTCTATGGCCGTCTGACCCCGGCGGATGCCCCCGATATCCTGGCCGGTGCCGCCGCCTATGCCGCAAGTGCCGACGGGCTGGTGCCCTGGCGCGAGCGCCCCGTGATTTTCCGCAAGCAGAGCCTTGCGCGTGTTCCCCCCTTTACCCTGCCTTTGGAGGCTGCCGAATGAATGACCTGAGCAAAATTCCCGTGACCGTGATCACCGGGTTTCTGGGCGCTGGCAAGACCACGCTGATCCGCCATCTGATGACCAATTCGGGCGGGCGGCGGCTGGCTGTTCTGGTGAACGAATTCGGGACCGTGGGGGTGGATGGCGACATCCTGAAATCCTGTGCGATCCCCGATTGCCCGGCAGAGAACATCGTGGAACTGGCCAATGGCTGCATCTGCTGCACGGTGGCGGATGATTTCATCCCCACCATCGAGGCGCTGATGGCGCTGCCCACGCGGCCCGATCACATCCTGATCGAAACCTCCGGTCTGGCGCTGCCAAAACCGCTGCTCAAGGCTTTCGACTGGCCCGCGATCCGTTCGAAGATCACGGTGGACGGGGTGATTGCCCTGGCCGATGCCGAAGCTGTGGCGGCGGGTCGTTTCGCCCCTGACGAGGCGGCGGTGGATGCGCAGAGGCTGGCCGATGACAGCCTGGATCACGAGACCCCGCTGTCCGAGGTATTCGAGGATCAGATTGCCTGTGCGGATATCATCCTGATGTCCAAGGCTGATCTGGCCGGTGAGGAAGGGCTCGCCACGGCGCGCCGGATCATCGAGGCGGAAAGCCCCCGCCCGATCCGCATCCTGCCGATGACCGAAGGGGTGATCGACCCCAAGGTGGTGTTGGGTCTGAATGCCGCTGCCGAAGACGATCTGGCGGCCCGCCCGTCGCATCATGACGGGGCGGATGACCACGAGCATGATGATTTCGAGACCATTGTGGTGCCCATGCCCGAGGTCGAGGATGTGAACGCGCTGGTCGCGGCCATCGAAAGGCTGGCAACCGAACAGCACATCCTGCGGGTCAAGGGCTATGTTGCGGTGGCGGGCAAACCGATGCGCCTGCTGGTGCAGGCGGTGGGCGCACGGGTGCGGCAGCAGTTCGACCGCCCCTGGGGCGCGGATGCGCGGCAGGGCCACCTGGTGGTGATCGCGGAGCACGACCACATCGACACCGCTGCCATCCGGGGTGTTCTGGGGGCCTGACACCATGCACGTCGTCTTTCGCGAAAGCCACGGGCTGGAGGACAGCGAAACCCCGTTTGATCCGGGCCAGACGCCTGCGGATCTGGTGGTGCTTTCGTTCTCCGACAGTGATCTCGGCGCCTTCGCGGCGGGCTGGCACCGGGGTGGCGGGCCGGAAGGCAAGCTGCCCACGCTGCGGCTGTGCAACCTTGTGGCGCTGCGGCACCCGGCGTCGGTGGACAATTATGTCGAACAGACGCTGACCGGGGCCAGGGGCATCCTGATCCGGCTGATCGGGGGCGAGAACTACTGGCCCTATGGCATCATGCAGGTGCAGGATTTCGCCCGGCGCAACGACATCGCGCTGGCGGTGCTGCCCGCGGACGGGCGCGAGGACCCGGCGCTGGACAGCTATTCGACGCTGCCGGTGTCGACCCTGCGGCGGTTGTCGCATCTCTGCGACGCGGGGGGTGCCGTGGCGGCGCAGGCGGCGCTGGCGCAGCTCGCGCTGGCCGCCGGCTTCTATGCGGGCCCGGTGCCGGGCAGCAAGACGGTGCCGGACTGCGGGATCTATGATCCGGAACAGGGCGTCATCCCCTTTGCCGATGTCACCGGCGATGTGGTCGCTGTCACCTTCTACCGCAGCTACCTGACTGCCGCCGACACCGCGCCGGTGGATGCGCTGATCATGGCGCTGCGCGACCGGGGGTTTACGGCTGTGGGTCTTTTCGTGCCCTCGCTGAAGGCCGAGACCGGGCGCACCTTTCTGGATCAGACGCTGGCGCGGCTGGGCCCATGTGCCATCGTCAACGCCACGGCATTCTCCGGCCGGGGGGAGGACGGCACAACGCCGCTGGATGGCCCCGGCTGCCCGGTGTTTCAGGTTGCGCTGTCGACGGCCCGTCAAAAGGAATGGGCCGAGGCCGAGCGGGGGTTGTCGCCTGCGGACCTTGCCATGCATGTGGTGCTGCCAGAGGTGGACGGGCGCATCTTTGCCGGGGTTGTCAGCTTCAAGGCTCCGGAAAAGAAAGACCCGCACCTGCAATTCTCGCGCTTTGCCCACCGGGCAAATGCCGAACGGATCCATGCGGTGGTGGACCGGGTGGCGGGCTGGCACCGGCTGGCGCGCACACCGGCAAGGGACCGCAAGCTGGCGCTGGTCTTGTCCACCTATCCGGGCCGTGAAGATCAGATCGCCCATGCGGTCGGGCTCGATGCCCTGGCCTCGACCGAGGATATGCTGCTGACCCTGGCCGATGCGGGCTATGGCGTGGAACCTGCCATCGGATTTGGCAAGTCATTGAATCAGAGCACGATTTCCTGGCCTGTCGATGGTGACATGTCATATTTGACATGTCTTCCCGACACGCTCTTGAAGGATCTGAACACCGCATGGGGGCCGGCGGAAGATGACCCGCTCTACCGGGACGGAGCGTTTCATTTTCCCGCGCAGCGCTGCGGAAACGCGCTGGTCGCGCTGCAGCCCGAGCGGGGCAGCATTGCGGCCCGCGATACGGATTATCACGATCTCGCCCGCATCCCGCGCCACTCCTACGTGGCCTTCTACCTCTGGCTGCGCGCCCAGGGAATCGATGCGCTGGTGCATATCGGCGCCCATGGCACGCTGGAATGGCTGCCGGGCAAGGCGGTGGCGCTGTCGGGCGATTGCTGGCCCGAAGTCCTGACCGGGCCGATGCCGGTGATCTACCCGTTCATCGTCAACGATCCCGGCGAGGCTGCGCAGGCCAAGCGGCGCATCGGGGCGGTGACCCTCGGCCACCTGCCGCCGCCGATGAAGGAGAGCGAAACGCCGCAGGCGTTGTTGCAGCTTGAGCGTCTGCTGGACGAATATTCCACCGCTGACGGGCTGGACCCGGCGCGCCGCGACCGGCTGATCGACACCATCCGGTCAGAGGCGCGGGCCGCAGGGGTGGAGGATGACTTGGGCATGGACGATGCCACCAGCGCGGCGGAGGCCATCACCCGGATCGACCGCTTCGTCTGTGACATCAAGGAAAGCCAATATGGGGACGGGCTGCACATCTTTGGTGCCGGTGACGGCGAAAACGCAGGCCTTCTGGCCGCGCTTGACGGGCGGCGTGTTGCGGCCGGCCCCTCCGGCTCGCCCTATCGGGGGCGGTCCGACGTATTGCCCACGGGGCGCAACCTCTATGCCGTGGACCCGCGCAGCGTGCCGACCCGCGCGGCCTATGCGCAAGGCGTCAAACTGGCCGAAGAACTGATCCGCCGCCATCTGCAGGACCAGGGCGATTATCCGCGCGGGCTGGTTGTCGACCTCTGGGGCTCCGCCACCATGCGCACCGCCGGAGAAGAGCTTGCCATGGCGATGCATCTGGCCGGGCTGGCCCCGAAGTGGGACGAAGGGTCAGAGCGGGTATCGGGTTTCGAGGTGCTGCCGCTGACCCTGCTGAACCGGCCCCGCATTGACGTGACCCTGCGTGTCTCTGGCCTGTTCCGGGATGTCTTTCCGGGCCTGTCGCAGCTGTTCGAGGCCGGCGCCGCCGCCCTGGCCGAGCGCGAAGAAGCGCCCGACATGAACCCCTATCTGACCCGCACGCCGCGTGTCTTTGGCCCCAAGCCGGGGTTGTATGGCATGAACATGGAAGCCGCGATGCTGGATTATTCAGACGAGGGGCGCGCGGCAGCGGGGGAAGCCTGGCTGAAAGCCTCCGAATGGTCCATTGACGCAAAGGGCGTGTCGCATCAGGACCGGGCCGCGCTTGAGGCGCGGTTGCAGGGTGCCGACGGTTTCGCCCATGTGCAGGACCTCACCGAAAGCGATCTGCTGCTGGCGTCGGATTATGCCAGCCACGAGGGTGGATTTGCCGCCGCCATGGCGCATCTGGGGGCGGTGCAGCCCGCGATGTACCATGTTGACAGCACCGTCATCGGCGCGCCCCGCGCCCGCACCATGGCCGAGGAGATTGCCCGCGTGGTGCGTGCCCGTGCCGCGAATCCGGACTGGGCCAGCGGCATGATGCGCCATGGTTTCAGGGGTGCGGCAGAGGTCGCCGCAACGCTGGACAATCTGGCCGCCTTCGCGCATCTCACGCGGGCCGTGCCTGCGCATCTTTTCGACCTATATTTCGATGCGACGATGGGCCGGGAGGATTTGATGGAGTTTATGGAACGCGAAAACCCCAAGGCATTGGCAGAAATGCGCGCCCGTTTTGTGGCGCTGCGCGATGCGGGCCTTTGGGTCACACGGCGCAATTCGATCTCTGCCCAGATGGACGCAGCCGAATGACCGCGCCTGTGGTCAAGGGATATTGCCCCGGCGCGCTGCGCCCGATGATGTCGGGCGACGGTCTGGTGGTGCGGGTGCGCCCTTTCAACGGACGTCTGCGCCGGGCACAGGCCGATGGCATCGCGACGCTGGCCGCCGCCCATGGCAACGGGCTGATCGACCTGTCGAGCCGGGGCAACCTGCAGATCCGGGGCGTGCGGGAGGACAGGCTTGCGGCGCTGATCACCGGTCTGGGGGCGATGTCGCTGGTGGATGCGGATGCCGAGATCGAAAGCCGGCGCAATGTGCTGGTCACCCCTTTCTGGCAGACGGGTGAGGAAACAGAGGGCTTTGCCGCCGCGTTGACCGAGGCGCTGGCGCAGCCGGATGCGCCGCGGATTCCGGGCAAGTTCGGCTTTGCCGTGGATACGGGCCGCGCGCCGGTGTTGCAGACCGCTTCGGCAGATATCCGGCTGGAACGGGACGCGGGTGGTGGTCTGATCCTTGTTGCGGATGGGTTCGACAAGGGCAAGCCCGTCGCTTCCGGGACAGTCGTGGCAGAGGCCATGGCGCTGGCGCGGTGGTTCGTCGAGATGCGGGGCGATCATAGCCGCATGGCCGCGCTGCTGGCCGGGGGTGTTGCGCTGCCCGGCGGGTTCATCGTGCCGCGTCAGCGTCAGGATTACGTGCCACGACCCGGTTATACCCCGCTGGGGGCGATGGTCGGCCTTGCCTTTGGCCAGCTGGAGGTCAAGACATTGGCAAGTCTTGCCAAGCAGGGGGGCCTGCGGATGACCCCCTGGCGGATGTTGCTGGTGGAAAGCGCGCGCAAGCTGCCAAAGGTGCGCGGTGTGATCACCGACCCAGATGATCCGCTGCTGCGTGTGGTCGCCTGCACCGGCGCGCCGCGTTGTGCGCAGGGGCTGGCAAAGACCCGCTCCGTCGCGCGCAGCCTAGCACCCCATGTTCCCCCCGGCAGCCTGCTGCATATGTCGGGCTGTGCCAAGGGCTGTGCCCACGCCCGGCCCGCGCCGCTGACGGTGACGGCCACCCGCGATGGTTTCGACCTGATCCGCCAGGGACGCGCCGGCGATGCGCCGGAGGCGACCTCCCTCACTCCCGAAGACATTATCAAGGCGATCTGAATGCCCCACAGCTACATCACCGATGGCGCGGAGATTTACCGCCAGTCCTTTGCCACGATCCGGTCGGAGGCGGCGCTGGCGCGTTTCACGCCCGAGGAAGAGATCGTCGCGGTGCGCATGATCCATGCCGCCGGGATGGTCGGGCTGGAAGAACATCTGCGCTTTTCCCCTGGTATGGCGATTGCCGCCCGCGCAGCGCTGGAGGATGGCGCGCCGATCCTCTGTGATGCCTATATGGTCAGCGAGGGGATCACCCGCAAACGTCTGCCGCGCGAAAACGAGGTGATCTGCACTCTGCGCGACCCGCGTGTGCCGGAGATGGCCGCCGCGATGGCCAACACCCGCTCTGCCGCGGCGCTCGAACTTTGGCGGCCGCATCTGGCAGGGGCGCTGGTGGCCATCGGCAATGCGCCCACGGCGCTGTTTCACCTGCTGAACATGCTTGAAGACCCCACTTGCCCGCGCCCGGCTGCGATCATCGGGTGCCCTGTCGGCTTTATCGGTGCGGCGGAAAGCAAGGATGCCCTGATGGCTGACCTGCCGGTGCCGTCGATGATCGTGCAGGGGCGGCTGGGCGGCTCGGCGATCACTGTCGCGGCGGTGAATGCGCTCGCCAGCAGGGTGGAATAGGCATGGGCAGGATCATCTGCGCGGGCCTCGGCCCCGGCGACCCCGAATTGATGAGCGTGAAGTCGGATCGGGTGATCCGGGGCGCCCGCCATGTCGCCTATTTCCGCAAGAAGGGTCGCGCCGGACAGGCCCGGACCATCGTCCGCGACATGCTGCGCGATGATGTGGTCGAATATCCGATGGAATATCCCGTCACCACCGAGCTGCGCTTTGACAGTGCGGAATATCGCGACCTCATGGTCGATTTCTACGCCGAATGGGCCGACCGGCTGGCCGAACTGGCGCGCGATCACGAGGTGGTCGTGCTCTGTGAAGGCGACCCATTCTTCTACGGCTCCTTCATGCATCTGCACACGCGGCTTCAGGGCCGGGCAGAGGTCGAGGTTCTGCCGGCGATCCCCGGCATGGTGGGCTGCTGGAACGCGCTGGACATGCCCTTTACCTGGGGGGACGACGTGATGTCCGTCCTGATGGGCACCTTGCCGGATGCGGACCTTGTGGCGCATATGGAGCGCGCCGATGCGCTGGTGATCATGAAAACCGGGCGCAACATGCCGCGGGTGCGCGCGGCCCTTGTCGCCACCGGACGGCTTGAGGATGCCTGGCTGGTGGAAAAAGGAACCATGGCGGGTCAGCGCGTTGTGCGGCTGGCTGATGTGGATGACGATGATTGTCCCTATTTCGCGATTGTGCTGGTGCATGGGCAGGGCCGCAGGCCGGAAGCCGGGGTGCCGACATGACAGGCTGGGTTGCCATCGCGGGCCTTGGGCCGGGCCGGGATGATCTGGTCACACCGGAAGTGACGGCAATGCTGGCCGAGGCTACCGACGTGATCGGTTATATACCTTACGTGAAGCGCGTGGCGCCCCGTGACGGGTTGACCCTGCATCCAACCGACAACCGGGTCGAGATCGACCGCGCCACCCATGCCCTGACGCTTGCCGCCGAGGGCCGTCGCGTGGCGGTGGTGTCGGGCGGTGATCCGGGGGTCTTTGCCATGGCCTCTGCCGTCTTCGAGGCGCTGGAAGGCAAACCGCAGTTCGCGGATGCCGACATTCGGGTGCTGCCCGGCATCACCGCGATGCTTGCCGCCGCTGCCCGCGCGGGTGCGCCCCTGGGGCATGATTTCTGTGCCATCAATCTCAGCGACAACCTCAAGCCCTGGTCGGTGATCGAACGCCGCCTGCGGCTGGCCGCGCAGGCCGATTTCGCGATGGCCTTCTACAATCCGCGTTCCAGGTCGCGACCGCACCAGTTTGGCGATGCCCTGGCGATCCTGCGCGAGGAATGCGCACCGCAACGGCTGGTGACCTTTGCCCGCGCGATCAGCCGCCCGGACGAGGCGCTGAACACCGTGACGCTGGCCGAGGCGACGGCAGAGATGGCGGATATGCAGACCGTGGTGCTGCTGGGCAATTCGCAGACGCGGGTTGTCGGGCGCTATGTCTATACGCCGCGTTCGGCCACATGAGCCAGCCTGGACATCACCTGCGCCACGTCATGCGCGATGGTGTTGCCGGGCAGGGCGGGCCTCTGGGCCATGATCACGGGCAGGCCCAGGGCGCGGGCCGCGTCAAGCTTGGCGCGCGCGCCGCTGCCGCCGGCATTCTTGCAGACCACATGGGTGATCGCATGATCGCGCAGCAGCGCGGTGTCTGTCGCCAGCGCGAAGGGGCCACGCGCCAGGATCACGGCGGTATCCGGCAGCGGCAGCGGTGCCTCGGGCGCATCGACAAGGCGCAGCAGGTAATGGTGCTGCGGCCGGGCCGCAAAAAGGCCGATCTGCTGCTTGCCAATCGCCAGAAACACGCGGGACGGTCGGTGCGGCAGCGCGGCGGGCAGGTCTTCGACCGTCGCGACCTGCTGCCAGTCATCGCCCGGCCCGGCCTGCCAGGGCGGACGTTCCAGCCGGATCAGCGGTGTCCGCGTCGCGGTGCAGGCGGCATGGGCATTGCGGCTCATTCCCGCGGCAAAAGGATGGGTGGCGTCGATCACATGGGTGATGCCCTTGTCGCGCAGGTATCGCGTCAGCCCCGGCACACCGCCGAAACCGCCCGTGCGCTGCGGCAGCGGTTGCGCGGCCGGGGATTGCGTGCGTCCGGCATAGGAGAACGTGGCGTTCATCCCGGCCTCGGCCAGTTGTCTGGCCATCTGGCTGGCCTCGGTTGTGCCGCCCAGCAAAAGGATGTGCATGATGGGTGACCCGTGGCTCAGCATCGTTGGAATGCCGCACGATAGCGCAGCGCAGCTGCCCCCCGCAAGTCGGGCTGCGATCGACGCCGCCGAGGTGATCTTTGGCGGGCCCCGGCATCTTGATCTGGTAAACGCAGGAGGCAGGGCAGCGCCCTGGCCGGTGCCGTTTTCGGTTGGGCCGGTGCTGGCGGCCAAGGGGCGGCGGGTTGTCGTGCTGGCCTCTGGCGATCCGTTCTGGTTCGGGGCGGGCGGCAGCCTGTCGGCGCATCTGGATCCTGGCGAATGGTGCGTGCTGCCCGCGCCCTCGACGTTTTCATGGGTGGCAGGCGCGCTGGGCTGGCGGTTGGAGGATGTGACCTGCCACGGCCTGCATGCCGCGCCGCTTGCGCAATTGCGCGCGGTGCTGGCACCCGAGGCGCGGTTCATCTGCCTGTTGCGTGACGGTGCCGCCCCTGCCGAGCTGGCGCAATGGCTGACCCAAGAAGGCGCGGGGCAGGCCCGGATCCATGTCTGCGAACGTATGGGCGGCGCGGAGCAGCGGGTGCGGGAAACCACGGCGCAGGCCTATGACCTGACCGATGTTGCGGCCCCCGTGGCTGTCGCGGTGGCGCTGCCCGCCGGGGTGGGCCTGCCCCGCAGTTCCGGCCTGCCGGATGATCTTTTTGCCCATGACGGCCAGATCACCAAGCGGCCCGTTCGGGCCCTGACCCTGTCCGCACTGGCCCCGCGTCCGGGAGAGGTTCTGTGGGATATCGGCGCCGGGTCCGGCTCCATCTCGGTCGAATGGTGCCTGGCCGGGGGGCTGGCGGTTGCCTTCGAACAGCATGAGGCGCGGGCTGACAATATCATCCGCAACGCCAGTCAGTTCGGCCTTTCCCACCGCCTGACGGTACATCACGGGGATGCGCGCGCGCTGATCGCGGACCGCCCGGCGCCGGATGCGGTGTTCGTAGGGGGCGGCGGCAGTGACGCATTGTTCGGGGCGCTGTTCGACACTTTGCCCAGGGGCACGCGACTGGTCGCAAATGGCGTCACGCTGGAGACCGAGGCGCGGCTCGCCCGTCTGCATGGCGAAAGGGGCGGCAGCCTGCTGCGGATCGAGCTGGCGGAGGCGGCTCCGCTGGGCCGTCTGCGCGGCTGGCAGGCCGCGCGCCCGGTGGTGCAATGGAGCGTGGTCCTGTGAGGGTTGTCGGCATCGGGTTTCGCGCGGCAGCCGATCTGGCCAGCCTTCAGGATGCGTTGCAGCAGGTTCTGGATGCGGCAGGGGGCGGCGGCATTGACGCGGTGGTGACCGAAGCCGCCAAGGCGCGGGAGAAAGTGTTTCGCGAGTTCGCGCAGGTGCTGGGCCTGCCCGGTCTGGGCATTACGGCGCAGGACCTGGGACAGATGATCACCCCGACGCAATCGGAACGGATCCAGGACCGGTTCGGCACCGGATCGCTGGCAGAGGCCGCGGCGCTGGCCGCAGCAGGGCCAGAGGCGCGGCTGGTTGCGCAACGGGTCGTGTCGGGCGATGGTATGGCCACGGCGGCCCTTGCTGAAAGTTGAGAAGGAAAACATGACAGTTCATTTCATTGGCGCAGGCCCCGGCGCGCCTGACCTGATCACATTGCGGGGACGTGACCTGATCGCGGCCTGTCCCGTGTGCCTCTATGCCGGGTCGCTGGTGCCCGAGGCCTTGCTGGCGCACTGCCCGGATGGCGCGCGGATCGTGAACACCGCGCGGATGTCGCTGGACGAGATCGTTGCGGAAATTGCAGCTGCCCATGCGGCGGGCCATGACGTTGCGCGGCTGCATTCCGGCGACCTGTCAGTCTGGTCCGCGATGGGCGAACAGCTGCGCCGGTTGCGGGCGCTGGATATTCCCTATGACGTGACACCGGGCGTACCCTCCTTTGCCGCCGCCGCTGCGGCGCTGAACGCGGAGCTGACCCTGCCGGGTGTCGTGCAGTCGGTGGTGCTGACGCGCACGTCGGGCCGTGCGACCGCGATGCCGGAAGGCGAAGCGCTGGAGAATTTTGCGCGCACCGGCGCGACGCTTGCGATCCACCTGTCGGTTCATGTGCTGGAAAAGGTGGTGGCCGACCTGACACCGCATTATGGCGCGGAATGTCCGGTGGCCGTGGTCTGGCGGGCGAGCTGGCCGGATCAGCGGGTGGTCAAGGCCACCCTTGCCACCCTGCAGACCGCCATCGGCGAAGAGATGGAGCGCACGGCGCTGATCCTCGTGGGCCATGCAATCGGGGCAGAGGATTTCGGCGAGAGCAGGCTTTACGCCGGCGATTACGACCGCCGGTTCCGGCCGGTCGGCACCGATCCGCGTTTTCCGGAGACGGCGGAATGATCCCGCCCGGGCTGATGATCTCTGCCCCCTCCTCGGGGACGGGCAAGACCACGCTGATGCTGGGGCTGCTGGCGGCATTCCGGGCGCAGGGGCTGAACGTGCAACCGTTCAAGAGCGGGCCGGACTACATTGACCCCGCGTTCCATACGGCAGCGTCTGGTCTGGCCTCCTATAACCTTGACAGCTGGTCGATGGACCGCGCTGTGATTGATGGGCTGGTGGGTAACGCCACCGGGGCGGACCTGATCCTGGCGGAAGGGTCGATGGGGTTGTTCGATGGCGTGGCCATTCCCGGGGCCTGTGGCAACGGGGCCAGCGCCGACATTGCGGCGCATATGGGCTGGCCCGTGGTGCTGGTGCTGGATGTCTCCGGAGCGGCGCAATCCGTTGCGGCCACTGCACGCGGGTTTCGCGACATGCGGCCGGATGTGACCCTGGCAGGCGTGGTGCTGAACCGTGTCGCCTCGCCCCGGCATGATACGCTGGTGCGCGCAGGCATGGAACAGGTGGGCATTCGGGTGCTGGGCTCCCTGCCCCGGCAGAACGGGGTCGAACTGCCCGAAAGGCATCTGGGGCTGGTACAGGCAGGCGAGCAGGAAAACCTGCCGCAGATCCTGGCCGATGCCGCTGCATTCATCTCCGAACATGTTGATCTGACGGCGCTGCGCGCAGCGGCGGCAGGCACATTGTCGAAGGCGCCGCCACCGGCAAAGATCGTCCCGCCGGGACAGAGAATTGCATTGGCGCAGGACAATGCATTCGCCTTTGTCTATCCGCATCTGCTGGCCGGATGGCACGCGGCCGGGGCAGAAGTGATGCCCTTTTCGCCGCTGGCGGATGAAGCACCGGACAGCGGTGCCGATGTCTGCTGGCTGCCGGGCGGATATCCCGAATTGCACGCGGGCAAGCTGGCCGGGGCAGAGAGATTTCGCGCGGGCCTGATCGAGTTTGCGCAGACCAGGCCGGTCCATGGCGAATGCGGTGGCTATATGGCCATGGGAGCCGGGCTGGTGGACAAGGACGGCATTCGCCACCGTATGGTCGGGCTGCTGGGGCTGGAAACATCCTTTGCCAAGCGGAAGATGCACCTCGGCTACCGAAAGGCCGAGCTGAACGCGGCCATTCCCGGCCAGACCATACGGGGGCGTCTGCGCGGGCATGAGTTTCACTATGCCACCATCCTCGAAGAGCCCGACGCGCCATTGGCCCGGATCACCGACAGCAACGATCTGGAGGTGCCGGAAACCGGATCGGTGCGCCGGTTCGAGGGGGGCGGCGTTGCGACAGGTACGTTCTTTCACATGATCGGTGACGGCTGATGAGCGGTTTTGTTTCTTTTGTCTCTTCCGGCCCCGGTGACCCGGAGCTGCTGACCGTCAAGGCGGTGGACCGGCTGCAAAAGGCCGAGGTGGTATTGTTCGACGACCTCAGTTCGGGGCCGATTCTGGAACATGCCCATGCAGATGCCGATCTGATCGGCGTGGGCAAACGCGCCGGCCGGGCCTCGCCCAAGCAGGACCATGTCAGCCGGGTTCTGGTGGACCACGCCGCCGCGGGCATGCGTGTCGTGCGGCTCAAATCCGGCGACAGTGGCATGTTTGGCCGGCTGGAGGAGGAAATCACCGCCCTGCGTGCTGCCGACATCCCGTTCGAGATCATACCCGGTGTCACCTCGGCTTCTGCCGGGGCTGCGGTTGCGGGCATCCCGCTGACCCGGCGGCTGACGGCGCGGCGGGTGCAGTTCATCACCGGTGCGGATGTGACCGGCGACCTGCCGCCCGATGTGAACATGGCGGCCCTGGCCGATCCGCTGGCCACGACGGTGATCTACATGGGCAAGCGGACCTTTCCGGGTCTGGCGGTGCGCCTGCTGGACCATGGGCTGTCCCCCGATACCCCTGCCCTGCTGGCCGAGGCGGTGTCGACGCCAGCGGAAAAGCTGCAGTGGTTCACCATCGCGACACTTGCGGCCTATCTGGAGACAACCACGAGCACCACCCCGGCGCTGATCTATTACGGCGCGCTGGCGGAGCCGGGGTTGTGACGGTGTTTGTCTGCAGTTCCTGTCCGGAAGGCACGGGTTTTGTCGAGATGTTGCGCCGTGGTCTGCCGGAAGAGGAAGTGAAGCAGATCGACTGCATGTCCGGCTGTACCCGGCCGCAGACCGTTGCCTTTCGGGTGACGGGCAAGGTGGCCTATCTGTTTGGCGACATCACGTCGGATGATCTGGGAGATCTGCAACGGTTTGCGGCACTATATGCGGCATCATCCGATGGCACTTTTGCCGATGCGCGGGTGCTCGGCGGATTGCGGATGAAAGCCATCGCACGGATTCCGGGATGAGCGCGGTGCAGCTGACCCTGATCGGTATCGGCACGGGCAACCCCGAGCATCTGACGTTGCAGGCCATCCGGGCGATCAACGCGCAGGACCTGATCCTGATCCCGCGCAAGGGACCGGGCAAGGATGACCTTGCAGAGCTGCGCCGCGCCATCTGCGATGAAGTTTTGGAAAACGAGACCACGCGTATCGTGGAATTCGACCTGCCGGTCCGCAACGCGGCAACAGCGGATTACCGGCGTCGGGTAGATGACTGGCATGACGCGATTGCCGAAGCCTGGCGCGGAGCGATGGCAGAGCAACCGGAGGCGGCACGGGTGGCGCTGCTGGTCTGGGGCGATCCGTCGCTTTACGACAGCACCCTGCGGATTGCCGCGCGGCTGGACCCGCCACCGCAGGTCGAGGTGATCCCCGGCATCACGTCATTGCAGGCGCTGACAGCGGCCCATGCCATTCCGGTCAACGAGATCGGGGCGCCCTTTGTCGTGACGACGGGACGGCGCTTGCGGGATGCGGGCTGGCCTGAAGGGATCGACACGCTGGTGGTGATGCTGGACGGCACCTGCGCCTTTGCCGATATCGACGCCGGAGGGGTGCATATCTGGTGGGGCGGATACGTCGGCATGCCGGAGCAGATCATTTGCGAAGGCCCGCTGGCCGAGGTCGCGGAGCGGATCGTTCAGATGCGGGCCGAGGCGCGGGCGCGGCATGGATGGATCATGGATATCTACATCCTGCGCAGGGATCATGGCACCTGACGAAATACCTGAAGCATCATGCATCACCTTTAATCCGATGGGTCGACCTTGCCCCGCATGGCCTTGACCTCTCCCCGGACCTTTTTCGATTTCAGGCGGCGCTTCTTTGATCCCAGCGTCGGGCGTGTGGGGATGCGGCGCTTGGGCGGGGTCAGGGCCTTTTTGATCAGCTCGGCCAGACGGTCGCGGGCAATATCCCTGTTCCGGGCCTGGCTGCGGGTTTCATCGCATTGCAGGATCAACGCGCCCTCGTTCGTCCAGCGGCGCCCGGCAAGACGGCGCAGGCGCGCTTTCACGGGGCCGGTCAGGGAGGGCGAAGTTGCCGCCTCGAAACGCAGTTCGACGGCGGTTGCCACCTTGTTGACGTTCTGGCCGCCCGGACCAGAGGCGCGCACGAAATTCTCCGTGAGCTCCCAGTCCTGGATGGCGATGGTATCCGTGATCCTCAGCATTTTCGTATCTTTGCATCTGGCGTGGGCGAATTGAACATGAAAAGGGCCGCCCCGGTCGGAGCGGCCCAATTGTCGGTTTGGCGAATGGTTTCAGGAGGTGGGTCGGTTAGACCGTCTGTCCACTCGGGATTTCAGCTGCCAGGGGCTGCCCTAGCAGGAGGTCCTCCAAGCTGTTCCGACACCTCGCTCCAATACCTTTCTTGACACTGGATCACCTCCTTTACATTTGTTGAACTCAACCTCAGGTTTGCACAGGTTTTTCAAAACGCAAAGAGATTTTTTGCAGCAGGCGTGATCCTGTGCTGCGGCTGCACTGCGCGTGATTCATTTTTAGGCATGGGGGAGGTTATCCCCCATGCCCGCTGAGTATTTCCGGCATGAAGAAGCCTGGTCAGGCCGCCCGGGTCAGCCGGGCGGTGATGATCCGGAACGGGATCAGCGCGATCAGCGCGATGGAGAGTTTTACCGACCAATCCGCGATGGCGAGCGAAACCCAGAGCGGGGCCATGGGGCCAACGCCAAGAAGCGGCAGCGTTTCCGCCGCCCAGGAGACATCGGTGGCCGGGTGGATAAAGCTGAGGCTGCCCGCGAAGGCGATGGAAAAGAACAGCGCGGTGTCGATGCTGCTGCCGACCAGCGTGCTGACCAGCGGCGCGCGCCACCATTTGCCGCCACGCAGGGCGGCGAAGACCGAGACGTCGATCAGCTGTGCCACAAGGAATGCGACCCCGGAACCTGCGGCGATACGCAGCGTGACCAGCGGGCCGAATTCACCCATGATCTGCGTGCCGATCAGCGAGCAGACAAGGCCCACCACGAAACCCACCATGACGACGCGGCGGGCGGCGGAGGCACCATAGACGCGGTTCATGATGTCGGTGACCAGAAAGGCCAGCGGATAGGTGAAGGCGCCCCATGTCAGCCATTGGCCGAACAGGAACTGGACCAGGATATTTGAGGCCACGACGATGGCGGCCATGGCAAGGATGCCGGGGAGAAATGTGCGTGTCATGTTTGAACCGTTTTTTGCAAGGGTGCGGCGACTTGGCCCGTGGAGCATCCCCGGACAGGGCGGCTTTAGTGGCATAGGGCTGTGCTTGCAAGTTATTTGGTCAGAACGAATTCGACGATCTGGGTCCGCTGGATGCGCAGGAAGTTGTCGTCGGAGATCATCGTGATCCGTGTGTTTCCCGCCGGATCGCGCCAGAGGCTCAGGGATTCCAGGTTGTCGAACCGTCCGGGCAGGGTGGTGAGCAGCGTGGTTTCACCCAGGCCGGGGGCTGCAAGGTCGAACCGGCGGATACGGGTGCGGAAGCCCAGCGGCGTCACGGTGCGTTCGGCCAGATAGAGCAGACCATCCGCGTCGAAATCCGCGCCGACCGGCAGGAAGGGGCCGCGCCGGGGGATATGCCCGGTCACGCGCCAGCGCTTGCCGTCAAAGCGGTAGATGGGGAAGCCTTCGTGTTCTGGACCGCTGTTTTCCGGAATGGCGACGAGGCTTCCATCGGGGTGGACTGCCAGCGCTTCGAGCCCGTTGTTGCGGGGAAAGCCTGCGAAATCCGGGTGATCGGGCAGGCGGCCCGCGGCCCCGGTTTGAAGGTTCACGCGTCCGACCCGGTGATCATGTTCAAAGGAGACATAGGCGGCGCCATCCGCCGAAATCGCCAGACCTTCGGAATCAGCGGCGTCGTTGCGGAGCGGCTTACCGCTGAGGTACGCCAGCGGTTTGCGGCTGAGGGTCTGGATGGCGGTAATCTGTCCCGCGCGGCGGATCAGCCTGACACGGACCAGGCTGGACCGGTCCGTCACCAGATAGGCGGTGTTGCCATCCGCGCCGATCTCCATCCCGGAAAAGCCGCCGAACCAGGAGTCCGGCAGGGACCAAAGGACATTGGACGTCAGGCGCAGCCCCTCGGCCTGTGCGAAGGATGCACAGGCCAGGGCCGCCGCGATGGACAGGATCAGTTTTCGAGGACGGATTTGCATTGTGCCGGCAGGTCGGCCAGCACCAGCTCGCGCCGTTTTTTCGGGGGCGGTGCGTCCGGGTCGGCCTTCTTGGGCGGCGGCGGGTTCAGGATGTTCTGCTGCCACTGCACCGCATCGGCACAGCCGTCACCGGCTGGCGGTGGCGTCTGGTTGACACAGCCGCGCGCGCCCTTGGGACAGGCGAGGCGGACGTGAAAATGATAGTGGTGGCCGTACCAGGGGCGGATCTTGCGCAGATAGCCCCGGTCACCCTTTTCATCGGCGCACATCTGCACCTTGGCACCGGGGAAGACAAAGATCCGTTCGACACGGGGGTCCTTGGCGGCGGCCTTGATGATATTGTGGTGGGCCTGTGTCCAGGAACTGTTCACATAGGCCCCTTCTGCACGTCGCAGGGAGACGGAGGAAATGCTTTCGCGCTGTTGGCGGCTGAGGCCCAGCGATTTTGGCGGCAGCATCCAGATGTCGGCATCCAGGCCGATCTGGTGGCTGCGATGACCGGTCAGCATCGGGCCGCCGCGTGGCTGGCTCATGTCACCGATATAGAGCCCGGCCCAGCCCGGCTGCGTCGCGGCATAGGCGGAGAGTTTCTTGACCATGTCGATGGTTTCGGGGTGCGCCCAGTTGCGATTGCGCGACAGGCGCATGGCCTGCCAGGTCGGCCCGGTTTCGGGCAGTTCCACGCCGCCGGCCAGGCATCCCTTGGCATAGCTGCCGTAAGCAGCGGGCGATTGCGTGGAGGCAAAGCTCTTTGCGCCGAAAAGCCGTTTCGCCTCGACATTGGACAGGGCGCCGCCGGAGGAGCCGATGGTCGGCAGCGCTTCGCGGTTGCCGCTGATGTCGCGCGATCCGCCACCGCATGAGGCGAGGGCAAAGGCAATGGCGGCAGTTCCGAGGATGCGGGTCAGGATCATTTCGAGAAATCTCCGTTTGGCTTGACCCATGCTAACAGGATCAGCCCGATGATGAACAGCCCCACCACGGGGGTAATGCCCAGCCGCTGGCTGTCGGTCACATCGCTCATCACCGCAATCAGCATTGGCGCAAGAAAGGAGGTGGCCTTGCCCGACAGCGCATAGAGGCCGAAGCTCTCGGTCATGCGGTCGGGGTTACCCTGACGGGTCAGCATGTTGCGTGATGACGCCTGCAACGCACCGCCCGCCGCGCCGATCAGCGCACCGGCGAGATAGAAGGTGATGTCGGGCAGGGCGGATCCGGCACCCACGTCGATGCCCATCACGGATGTCGGGGTGAGCGAGATGATCAGGATGGCAGTCAGGATCAGCGTCACACAGCAGAAGATGATGACCGGCATCGGCCCCACGCGCCGGTCCACGCGTCCGCCGATCCAGCAGAATATCGCGCCCGAGATGGCAGCGAGAATGCCGAAGATGCCGATGTCGATAATGCTCCAGTTCAAGACCCCCAGCGCGTAGATGCCGCCGAAGGTGTACATGCCGTTCAGCGCATCGCGGTAGAACATGGAGGAACCGAGGTAGGCCATCAGCGACGGATGGCGTGGCAGGTTGCGCAGGGTGCGCGCGAGGTCCGACAGCCCCTTGCCCAGTTCATAACGCACCGGGTTCGGTTTCGGGATGTCGCGCGTATAGAGGAAGAAGGGGATCATGAAGAGCACGTACCAGATGGCTGTCAGCGGTCCGACGATACGGGTGTCGGCCTTTGTCGCGGTGTCGAGGCCAAAGAGCGGTGCCATGCCCGCCATCGTCTTGCCGCTGTCGCCTGCCTGGAACAGGGCGATCATCAGCATCAGCGCCACCACCCCGCCGACATAGCCGAATGCCCACCCGGAGCCGGAAATACGCCCGCGTTCACCGGGGTCCTGGTCAAGCTCTGGCAGGTAGGAATTGGTGAAGATCGTGGCAAACTCCATCCCGATCAGGCCGATGCCGAAAAAGAACAGGGCCCAGAGGATCGAGAAATCCTGCGGTGCCGTCCACCACAGGCCGGCCGAGCCGATCACGTAAAGTACCGAAAAGAGCCAGATCCATGGCATGCGCTTGCCCGAACTATCCGCAACCGCACCCAGGACCGGGGCCAGCAGGGCAATCAGGATGCCTGTCGCGGTCAGACCGTAACCCCAATAGGCCTGGGCCTGCGCCTTTGCCACATCCAGCGCCATGCCGTCCGCGACAAGGGCGGTTGTCGCGGTCTGCGCGAAATAGGGGCCGAAGATGAAGGTCAGCATCAGCGTATTGTAGGGTTGGCTGGCCCAGTCGAAGAAATACCAGCCCCAAATGCGTTTACGCGCTGTGATCGTCGCCATGTAGCCCCCCGTTTCCGTTGCGGAAGGGTAGAGCAGGAAGGCGCATCTTTCGCAAGAATTGCTTTTGGCCGGGCCGGCTTTGCGGAGTTGCGGATCCGGTGTGCGGCTGATCAGCCGCGCCCGGAAAACCGGCTATGGATGGGCTGGCACGACATCGGGCATCGAGGGCCAGGGGCGCAGTGCCTCGGTCTTGCACCATTCGCTGATCCAATGGGGCATTTCGGGGGAAACCGCTTCCTGCCCCATCGCCTCCAGCACCCGTTGCGGGGGGATGATGCCGTTACTGTCCGTCACGGCAGCCCGGTAGAGAACATGGCTTGCACATTCGCCGTTGGTTTTCCACATGCTCTGTTCAAGGTAAATGAACTTGTCGTCCCAGCATACGGCGCGGCTGCGCATTTCGAACTTTTCGAAGCCGTGGATGCGCCGCCGGAAACGGGTGGACGATCCGGCCATTGTCAGGCCCCAGCGCTCGCGCCGCAAAACGTCGATCAGCCCGCCCCGCTGCGCCATGGCAATGCGTCCGATGTCATAAAGCGACAGGGCGCGGCCGTTGTTCAGCTCCAGCCAGAAATCCAGATCGTGTGGCCAGCACATATGCCGGCTGATGTGGGCCTCGGTCAGGGTTGCAAGGGGCGGCTGGCGCCGCGCTTTCAACACATGCCAGATGACGCGGACAAATGGGAACATGGGCAGACTCCTTTGCCCGACAGGTGCAACAATGCAGGCAAGGGTCAACCATGAACCTCGCGGCACTCTTGTGTATTTGTGCGTCTGTGCTTACCTCTGCGGCAATCGCAAGAAAGGGCCGCCCATGACGTCGTTGTTCCAGATCCTGATGTTGCTGCTGAACATCGTCTATTTCATCGTCATCGCGCATGTGATCATGTCGTGGCTGATCAATTTCCAGGTGCTGAACCTGCGGCAGCCGCTGGTGGCGCAGATTTGGGACGGCCTCAACCGGCTGCTGGAACCGGTCTATTCCCGTGTGCGGCAGATCATTCCCCCAATGGGCGGGCTCGACCTTGCCCCGCTGGTCGTGCTGATCGCGGTTGCGGTGCTTCGCATCGTCCTGGTGAACAATGCGCCGATGTTCTACTGAACCGCATTTTAGCTGACTGCCAGGCCTGTAGCGCCCGACCTTAAACCTGAGACACGAATACCTTCCTACGCCTGCGGCGTTCTCGGGACATTCGTGTCACGATGATTCAGATAAAAGATCGGGCGCTTTAAACGGGGTTGTTCCCCCCGGGCCGCTGTGGGATTCTGCGTGGCATAACAGTTTATCCAACAGGGTTTTTCATGACCGCCACCGCATCGGGCGCGACCGCGCTGCTACGTGACGTATTCGGCTTTGATGCCTTTCGCCCCGGCCAGCAGGAGATCGTCGAGGCGGTGACAGCGGGTGAGAACGTGCTGGCGATCATGCCCACGGGTGGCGGGAAATCCCTGTGTTTCCAGATGCCTGCCCTGCTGCGCAACGGGGTGACGGTGGTCATCTCGCCGCTGATCGCGCTGATGCGCGATCAGGTCCGCGCGTTGCAGGAGGCGGGTGTGGGCGCAGGCGCCCTGACCAGCGGCAATACCCCTGACGAGACCGATGCCGTCTGGGAGGGGCTGGAGGCAGGCACGCTGCGGCTGCTTTACATGGCGCCCGAGCGGTTGGCGGCGGGATCGGTGACCGGCATGCTGCGCCGGGTCGGTGTCAACCTGATTGCGGTGGATGAAGCGCATTGCGTCAGCCAATGGGGCCATGACTTTCGCCCCGACTACCTGCGCATCGGAGAGCTGCGCCGCGCGCTGGATGTGCCGCTGGCGGCCTTCACCGCCACGGCAGATGCCGAGACCCAGACAGAGATCGTGCAAAAGCTGTTTGACGGGCAGGCACCGCGCGCCTTCCTGCGGGGGTTCGACCGTCCCAACATCCACCTGGCCTTTGCCGCCAAGAACAAGCCGCGTGACCAGATCCTGAACTTTGCCGCGGCCCGGCCCGGTCAATCCGGCATCGTCTATTGCGGTACGCGGGCCAAGACCGAAGGCATTGCAAGGGCGCTGCGTGAGGCGGGGCAGAAAGCGATCCATTATCACGGCGGGATGGAGGCCGAGGACCGGCGCATCGCGGAGCGACAGTTCCAGCAGGAAGATGGGTTGATCGTCTGCGCCACGGTGGCCTTTGGCATGGGCGTGGACAAGCCGGATATCCGCTGGGTGGCCCATGCCGACCTGCCCAAGTCGATCGAGGCCTATTACCAGGAAATTGGTCGTGCGGGCCGCGACGGCGCCCCGGCGGAAACGCTGACCCTGTTCGGGCCCGATGACATACGCCTGCGCCGCTCCCAGATCGACGAGGGGCTGGCCCCGCCTGAGCGCCGTGCGGCGGACCATGCGCGGCTGAACGCCCTTCTGGGCCTGGCCGAGGCGCTGACCTGCCGGCGCAAGCAGTTGCTGGCCTATTTTGATGAACATGACGTGACCTGCGGGCGCTGCGACCTTTGCGACACGCCGGCGGAGGTCTTTGACGGCACCACAGCGGTGCGCAAGGCCCTGTCCGCGATCCTGCGCACCGAAGAATGGTTCGGCGCGGGCCATCTGATCGACATATTGCTCGGGGTCGAGACCGACAAGGTGAAGGCACGCGGCCACGACGGTCTGCCGACATTCGGCGTGGGCGGGGAATATGACCGCCGCCAGTGGCAGGCCGTGTTCCGGCAGATGATGGGCCACGACCTGATCCGACCCGACCCGGAACGCCACGGCGCATTGCGCATGACAGATGCCGCCCTGCCGATCCTGCGCGGCGAAGCGGAGATCAGCCTGCGCCGCGACACGATCAAGGCTGCCGGCGGGTCACGCCGCCCGGCGGTCAAGGCGATGGTCAGCGAAGAGGATGCACCGCTGCTCTCTGCGCTCAAGGCCAAGCGGCGCGCGCTGGCTGAAGCGGCCAAGGTGCCTGCCTATATCATCTTTACCGACCGTACCCTGATCGAAATGGCCGAGACGCGCCCCCGCGACCTGGACGGGATGGCGCGCATCGGCGGGGTCGGGGCCAAGAAGCTGGAGAACTACGGCGCGGATTTCCTGCGCGTCATCAACGGCGAGGCCGAAGCGATGCACCCCACAAGGCGCAAGCTGGCGGGCCGCTCGGCGGGATCGGTCTATGACCGGTTGCTGGAAGTGCAGGCGGATCTGGCGCGCGGCGAAGGGGGCACGGAGAAACCATTAAGCTGCTCCGCGTCCCTGCTGGCCAAGGTGGCGCAGATGCACAACGCCGATGACGCGGCGCTGGAGCGTTTGCTGGGCGAACGCCGCGCCGAACGGTTCGGCGCGGCGTTCCTGGATATTCTTTCGGAACGGTAGAGTGGTTTCAGGCGGCCGAGGTTTCGGCTGCCAGCGCCTCTTCGTGTTTTTGCAGGGCCGCAGCTGATGGTCGTGCCTGACACCGCTCGATCCATTGCCGCACGGCGGGGATATCCGGGGCCATCTGCGGTGCAAAGGTGAAGGCCGAGACCATGATAAGATCGGCTGCGGTAAAGCGGTCGCCCAACAGGAAAGGTCGGTCCGCCAGCGCTTCTGCCAGCCGTTGACCCATCTCGGTCAGGCCACGGAACGTTGCGAAGTAGGCGGGATGATCGATTTCCGCGAATTTGCCCACCAGAACCGGTTCGACGACATTGCCGTAATAGGCCAGCCAGCTGAGGTATTCGCCGCGCCGGGGGTCGCCGATGGGAATGCCCATCGGGCTGTCGAACAGATCGGTGAGATAGAGCATGATTGCATTGCTTTCACGGATCGCCGTGCCGTCGTGAACCAGAAGCGGAACCTTGCCCTCGGGGTGCGGATTGGCCGGGTCCGGTGCGCCGATGTTGCCCTGGCGGATCAGCCCGACGACACGAACCTCGACCTGATCGAGCACTTCCATTTCCATCAGCAGGCGGATGACGCGGGAAGAGCGGGTATTGGGGCCGTGGTAGAGGGTCAGCATGGATTTGTCCTTTCACATTGCGGGATGTGAACATCCTAGCCGAGGGTAGCGACAATTTCTGTCAGCAGGCACGGGCCTGAGCGGGGTGCGGTCAAAAGTGCATCCGGCATTCTGGACCTTTCCGGGCCTGCGCGGTAGGTCGGTGGCACATCAAGGGGAGTGGACCGATGCTGGTGGTGATTTCGCCTGCCAAGAGACTGGACTGGGACGCGCGCGAAGTGGCGACGACACAGCCCGATTTTCAGGAGGATGCCGTGCGGCTGGCCAGGACCGCGCGCAACCTGACACTGGGCAAGCTGAAGGGCCTCATGGACCTGTCGGACGACCTCGCGCGGCTGAACCGGGACCGGTTCCAGGCCTTCGAAGAGGCCCCGGCAGCGGATGTCACACGCCCTGCGGCGCTGGCCTTTGCCGGCGATACCTATCAGGGGCTTGAGGCAGGCAGCCTTGATGCGGAGGAAATGATCTGGGCGCAGGACCATTTGCGCATTCTGTCCGGGCTATACGGTGTGCTGCGCCCGCTGGATGCCATCCAGCCTTACCGTCTGGAAATGGGCAGCAGGCTGAAGACGCGGCGTGGGACCAACCTTTATGACTATTGGCGCGATACGCTGTCAAAGGCGTTGAACGCCCAGGCACAGGCCATCGGCAGCGAGGTGCTGATCAATTGCGCCAGCCAGGAATATTTTGGCGCGGTTGCGCCCAGCGCGCTGAAACTGCGGGTGATCACGCCGCAATTCATGGAAGACAAGGGCGACGGCAAAGGGCCGAAGATCGTCGGCTTCTTCGCCAAGAAGGCGCGCGGTGCGATGGCCCGTTTCATTGTTCAGAACCGTTTGACCGACCCCGAGGCGATCCGCGAATTCGACACCGGCGGCTATGTCTGGCAGCGCGGTGCATCGACGCCTGACAAGCCGGTATTCCTGCGGCCCTACCCGGCGGCCTGATCGCTGTCTGCGGGCAAGGGCGGGATCATGCCCGGCCCATGCGCCGCCCTGATCCGGCCCAGGATGTCGGGTTTGCGCAGGGGTTTGGTCAGATAGTGATCCAGCCCGGCGGCCAGAATACCGTGGTCGTCGCCGTCCATTGCATGTGCGGTCAGGGCCACAATCGGCACATGCCCGCCCGTCTCCTTTTCCAACCGGCGGATCGCACGGGTGGCTTCTTTCCCGTCCATACCGGGCATGGAAATGTCCATGAAAATCAGGTCTGGCGCGGTCTCCTGGAACAGTTTCACCGCTTCTTCGCCGTTGTTGGCAAATGTCAGTTCAACCTCCAGCGTCTTGATCATCTTGCTGAAAACAAGCTGATTGGTCCTGTTGTCCTCCGCCGCGAGGATGCGCATCGGGCGCAGTTCTGCAGGGCCGGGGCCCTCCGCCCCGCCGCCAAGCGCGGCCAGCCGGGCAAAGAGGGTCGCGCGTGGCACCGGTTTTTGCAGGACGCCCTGAATCAGGGTATTTGCCGGATCCTGCTCCGCAAGGTCGGGATTGGAGCTGAGCAGGAGGATCGGCGCATCATGGCCGCCGTCACGCAGGGCGCGGGCCAGTTCCATGCCGTCCATGCCGGGCATGTTGTGATCGGTCAGGATCACGTCAATCTGCGGCGATATCGCCGCCAGCGCCTGAGGGCCGTCTGAACAGGCGGTGACCGTGGCGCCCAACTGCCTGAGTTGCCGTTCCAGAATGGTGCGATTGGTGCCGATGTCGTCCACGATCATCACATGGTCGATCCCGGCAGGCAGGGCCGCAAGGTCGGGCAGAGCGACCGCACCGGTCGCCATGGGCAGTTCAAAGCCGAAACAGGCACCATGTCCCTCTTCGGAGTTGACCCATATGCTGCCGCCCATCAGCTCGACCAGACGCTGGCAGATGGCAAGACCCAGGCCGGTGCCGTCGAATTGCCGGTTGCGTTCGTTTTCGACCTGATTGAACTCCCCGAAGATATGCGCGAGCTGATCCCCCGGTATCCCGATGCCGGTATCCTCGACGGTGATATGGACCCGGTTTTGCAGGCCTTCCGAGTCGGGGACGCCCGTGACACGGATCATCACATGCCCCCGGGCGGTGAATTTCACCGCATTCCCGATCAGGTTCGTCATCACCTGCCTGATGCGCCCGGGGTCACCGACCATCTGGGTCGGCATGAAGATATCGTAATCCAGCATCAGGTTCAGACCCTTGTCACGGGCCAGGGGCTGCAACAGCATCATGACCTCGTGAATGGCACGCTCCAGGTCGAAGGGTTCGGGATGGATATCAAGCTTCATCGCCTCGATCTTGGAATAATCCAGCACGTCGTTGATGATCACCAGCAGCGCCTCACCCGAATTCTTGATGGTCTGGACGTATAGCCGCTGTTCCTCTGTCAGGTCGGTCTCTGTCAGGACATCGGCCATGCCGACAACGCCGTTCATCGGTGTCCTGATCTCATGGCTCATGTTGGCGAGGAAAGAAGACTTGGTCCGGGTCGCGCTTTCGGCCCTGGCGCGGGCTTCTTCCAGTTGTTGTTCGTAATTCACGGTCGCTGTGATGTTGAGACCAAGGGTCACCATGTCACCGCCGGAGCCGCGTTGATCGACCAGCTTGATGTATTGATCGTTCCACAGCCGGATGACCTTGGGCGCCGGTGCCGGATCCTGCAGCCGCAGGGTCATCATCTGACGCCATTCCTTTGGCGAGAGCCCTTCGGTGTTCACAATCCCTTCGTCCGTGAGCAATTGCAGGATGGTGACGTAGTTGATCCCCGGCGCCACGACCTCCAGCCCGTCGAAGATCGACAGATAGGCCTGGTTCGCCATGATCATCTGATTGTCGGCATCGAACAGCGCGAAGCCGTCGCTGATCGTTTCGATGGACTGCCAGAGCCGTCGTTCCGTCAGCGCGATTTTCCGGTTGGCGGCGGAAAGGTCCGATTTGACGCGCAGGTTCTCGCCGCGAATTGTCTCGACCTCGGCCCGCGTCTCGACGATTTCTTCTGACAATTGCTGGGCGTGCAGGCCAAGTTTGCGGTTGGCGGCAAAAAGCTCCGCCTGTTTGAGTTCCAGCATCCGTTCCGCCGCAAGGCGGTTTCGCCGTTCCTCCGTCAGTTTGCTGGCAAAGTCCATCCACGCTCCGAAAGGCTTCTGCCCGGGTTTCCCGCACTTTCGCCGGACATGGTGAACATCTTGCTAATGGATGGCGAAGCCTTGCCGGGAATCGGATGCCATGCGACCATGGCCGCATTTAGAACCGGAGTTTGTCATGTCGATTTTCCGCATCCTGCGTCTGCCTCTTTTGCTGCTATTCCTGCTGACCGGGCCGCTCTGGGCGCAAACTGCGGTGCCCGAGCATCGTTTCCTGTTTTCACGCGACGTGGATTTTTACGGCGCGGACCTGACCAACCTTTTTGATACCACGCAGGACGCCTGCCAGCGTGCCTGTTCCGCGCAGGATGCCTGCGTCGCCTTTACTTTCAACGCGCGGTCGAATGCCTGTTTCCCGAAATCCGGCATTTCCGACCGGCAGCCCTACGAGGGGGCCATGTCGGCGCGCAAGGTGGCGACCGATCCGGCGGTTCTGGCCATCGCAGCGGCGCGCGCGGCAGATCTGTCGTTCCTGGACAGCAGAGACCTGGTAAATGCACGGGCGCTGGTCGCAAGCAATGCGCGGCGGTATTCCTTTGGGCCGGAAACGGCGGATGACCTGATTGCCGCAATGACCAGCGCGCAACAGGCAGGCAATACGGAAAATGCGCTGGTATGGGCGGGCAAGGCGGTTGCGGCGACCGACCGGGCCGACCTTTGGGCGCGCATGGCGCGGCTGTCGCTGGTGCGGGCGCAGCAGCTGCGCAACAGCGAACGGGCAGAGCGCAACCGCGTCGCGCTGCGGGCGGCGACCAACGCCTATCTGCGTGCGGATAATGTGGCGGTTCAGGTCGATGCCCTGTCGGCGATGGCACTGGCGCTTGAGGAGAACCGGCGCGGGCGTGACATGATACCGGCGCTGCGGCTGGCGCTGTCGCTGTCGCCACGGGAGGAGCTGGAAACCGCACTGGACGATGCGATCGGAAAATACGGTTTTCGCATCACGGAGCACCGGGTGGACAACAATGCCGCCGCCCCGCGCATCTGTGCCGAATTCTCGGAAAAGCTGGTGCAGGTGGGGCAGGATTATGAACCCTTCGTCCAGGTCGAGCAGCGCGGTCTGGTTGTGCAGGCTGACGAAAGCCAGCTGTGCATCGACGGTGTGGAACACGGAACGCGCTATGACGTGACCTTTCGCAAGGGTCTTCCGGCGCAAAGCGGTGAGACATTGCACAAGGATGTGCGCCTCCGGCTTTACATACGTGACCGCGATCCGCAGGTGCGGTTTCCGGGCCGTGCCTATGTGCTGCCACGCGCGGCGGATGCCGCCTTGCCGGTCGAGACGGTCAATGTCACCGATCTGGATCTCGTGTTGCTGCGTGTCAGCGACCGCAATCTGGTCCGCACGATCCGGGAAAGCTATTTTGGCCGCCCGCTCAGCTATTATGAGGCAGAGCAGTTTTCCAGTGATCTTGCCCAGGAAGTCTGGCGCGGCAAGGGCGAGACCCGGAACGAGCTGAATATGGACATGACAACGCGGCTGCCGATGGGCGATGTGCTGGCTGACCAGCCTGCGGGTATCTATGCGCTCAGCGCCGCGGTGCCCGGGCAGGACCCCTATGACCATCCGGCGGCAACCCAGTGGTTCGTGCTGTCCGATCTGGGGCTGTCGACCTGGTCCGGTGTCGACGGGCTGCATGTGGCTGTGCGGCGTCTGGCCGATGCCACGCCGCGCGCGGGCATCCGGGTAAGCCTGATGTCCCGCGCCAACGCGGTGCTGGGGGAGGTGACCACCGATGCGGAGGGTTTTGCCAGTTTTGCCGCCGGTCTGACGCGCGGGTCCGGTGCCGCAGCACCGGCGCTGCTGGTGGCAGAGGATGGCACGGCGGATATCGCCTTCCTGCCGCTGACCGATCCGGCCTTCGATCTGTCCGACCGTGGGGTGGAGGGCAATCCGCCCGCGCCGCCCATCGACACGTTCCTGACGACGGACCGGGGCGCGTACCGCGTGGGCGAGACGATCTATGCCACTGCCCTGACCCGTGACGGGCAGGCCGCTGCGCTGACGGACCTGCCGGTGACAGCGATCCTCAGGCGGCCCGACGGCGTCGAATATTCCCGCCACCTCAGCCAGAATGCCAAGGCTGGCGGCCATGTCTTTGCCCTGCCGCTTGGCGGGGATGTGCCGCGCGGTGCCTGGCGCATCGACGTTCTGTCGGATGTGGATGCCCCGCCACTGGCCAGCCAGACCGTGCTGGTGGAGGATTTCCTGCCAGAGCGCCTCGATTTCGAGATGACCCTGCCCGACGCCCCCCTGACGCTGGCCAGCCGCCCGCCCCTGCGGGTGGATGTGCGCTATCTGTTTGGTGCACCGGGGGCCGACCTGCCGGTGCGTGGCGACCTGCGCCTGCGGGCAACGCGGTCCCTGCCGGGATGGGAGCGTTACAGCTTTGGTCCGCATGATGCGGCCTTTGGCACCCGTACCTCGGCGCTGGACGACACGGTGACCGATGCGGCAGGGACCGCAACGCTGGCGTTGAAATTCCCCACCCTTGATGAGGATCCCGGGCTGCCGCTGGAGGCCGAGATCATCCTTCAGGTCTCCGAAGGGTCCGGCCGCCCGGTCGAACGCCGCCTGACCCAACCGGTCACGCCGCAGGCCACGATGATCGGGATCAAACCGGCCTTCGAGGGGACCCTGCCAGAGGGTGGCGATGCCGGATTTGACCTGATCGCGGTGACACCCCAGGGGGACACGGCCCCGATGCAGGTCCGCTGGACCCTGAACAAGGTCGAGACGCGCTATCAATGGTATCAGCAATACGGCAGCTGGGAATGGGAGCCGACCGTGCGCCGCATCCGCGCCGCGACCGGCGAGGCAGCGCTGGGGGCCGAACCCGCGCGGATCAGCGCGCCGACGCAATGGGGCGAATATGAGTTGCTCGTGGAACGCATTGGCACGCCCTATGCGGTGTCCTCGGTGCAGTTCTATTCGGGCTGGTACGGCGGTGATGGCGAGACCGACACACCGGACCGGCTGGAAATGTCGCTCAATGCCGATGTCTTTGCGGTGGGCGATCCGGTGCAGGTGCGGCTGATGGCCGATGGCGATGGTGTCGCGATCCTGACGGTGCTGTCCAACCGGGTGATCGAGCGCAAGGTTGTCGCCGTGACCAGGGGCGAGAACGTGCTGCCCCTGACCGTGACGGAGGATTGGGGCAGCGGGGCCTATGTGACCGCTTCGGTGCTGCGGGGCATGGATGTAGGTGCGGGCCTGAACCCGGCGCGCAGTCTTGGGCTGGTTCATGCCGCGGTGGAGCCGGGGCAAAAGCAGCTGCAGGTCAGCTTTGATGCCCCCGCGGTAGTGGACGGTCAGGCAGGCACCATGCGTGCCGCCGTTTTGGTCGAGGGCGTGCAACCGGGAGAGACGGCTTATGTCACCCTTGCGGCTGTGGATCAGGGCATTCTGAACCTCACCCGGTTCGAAGCGCCGGACGTGAACGGCCATTACTTTGGCCAACGGCGGCTGGGCGTCGAGATGCGCGATGTCTATGGCCGTCTCATCGACGGGATGAACGGCGCGCTGGGGGCGGTCCGCTCTGGTGGGGATGCATCCGGCGGGTCGCAGGTGCAATCGCCGCCACCGACCGAGGAACTGATGGCTTTCTTCGCCGGTCCGGTGGCTGTGGGCCCCGATGGCCGGGCCGAGGTCGAGATCATCAAGCCCTCCTTCAACGGCACGATCAAGCTGATGGCGGTTGCCTGGTCCGGCAGCGCCGTGGGGGATACCGACACGGATGTGATCGCGCGCGATCCGGTTGTGGTCACCGCCTCCCTGCCGCGGTTCCTGGCCCCGGGTGACAACAGCCGCCTGCTGCTGGAATTCGTCCATGCCGAAGGCCCCGCAGGTGACATGCCGCTAAGCGTGGTTGCCGATGCCGCCGTGGCCCTGGGAGATGTGCCGCAGCGGGTCAGTCTGGACCGGGACGGCACCCTGCGCCTGGAGATACCGGTGACCGGGCGCGAGATTGGCGACCCGTTGATTACCGTCAGTCTGCAGACCCCCGATGGCACCACCTTGCGCAAGGTGCTGACCATGCCGGTGCGTGACAACGATCCTGAAACTGCCATCACCCGCAAATTCGCGCTGGGCGTGGGCGAGACCTTTACTTTCGACAACAACGTCTTTGCCGGCATGCGCCCCGGCACGGGCGAGGCGACCCTGACGGCCGGACCACTGGCGCGTTTCGACGTGCCGGGGCTGCTGCGGCAGCTGGATCGCTATCCCTACGGCTGTACCGAACAGGTGACATCGGCGGCGATGCCGCTGCTGTACCTGTCGTCCATGGCCGAAGCCGCTGGACTGGGCGAGCCGGAGCGCATTCGCGCCAAGATTGACGCTTCAATTGCGCGCGTGCTGACCCGGCAGTCCAGCAACGGGGCCTTCGGCCTCTGGAATGCCTCCTCGGGGGAATTCTGGCTGGACGCCTATGTGACGGATTTCCTGTCCCGGGCCCGGGGTGAAGGATATGAGGTGCCCGATACCGCCTTTGGTATCGCCATGGACAACCTGCGCAACCGCATCGCCTATGCCCCGGATTTCGACAACGGGGGCGAAGACGTCGCCTATGCCTTGCTGGTGCTTGCCCGCGAGGGGGCGGCGAACATGGGTGATCTGCGATACTATGCCGACACAAAGGCCGATGATTTCGGCACACCGCTGGCTGCCGCCCAGATTGGCGCGGCGCTGGCCGCCTATGGCGATCCGGTGCGCGCCGATGCGATGTTCCGGCGTGCGGGGGTGCTGCTGCTGCGCGACAGGGACCAGCGGCGCATCTATCGTGCCGACTTCGGCACCAGCCTGCGGGACACCGCCGCCGTGCTCAAGCTGAGCGCGGAGGCGGGCAGCAATGCGGTTGAGCCTGCCACGCTGATCTCCTGGGTGCGCAATGAGGACAAGCGCCTGTCGACGCAGGAGGCCGCGCAGGTGGTGATGGCGGCCCATGCGCTTGCTTCACCCGATGCGGTGCCATCACTGCGCGTGGACGGTGAGGAGGCGCGCGGACCGGCGATCAAACGGCTGAGCGACCGGCAATCGGGCCTGTCAGTGATCGAAAACATCAGCGCTACGCCCATCGACATCACCATGACGGCCTATGGCGTGCCGCAGGTGCCGCCGGCGGCGGATGGCTACGGCTATGCGATTGATCGAAGCTATTTCACCCCCGAAGGTGCGCCGGTCAGTGGGCCGGTTGCCTCGGGTGACCGGCTGGTGGTGGTGATCACGGTGACACCTTTCGAGAACGTGGGGGCGCGTCTGATCGTGGACGATCCGCTGCCCGCAGGCTTTGAAATCGACAATCCGAACCTGTTGCGCGGGGGCGAGGTCAGCAGCCTTGACTGGTTGCAGACGGCGGAGGCGGAGAATGCCGAATTCCGCAGTGACCGCTTTATCGCAGCGGTGAATCACAGCAGCGCAGAGCCGTTCCGCCTTGCCTATATGGTGCGCGCGGTGACGCCGGGGGCCTATCACCATCCTGCCGCCACGGTCGAGGACATGTACCGCCCCGAATACCGCGCTAACACCGATACCGGCGAGGTGACGGTTACGCCATGATCCGGCGCTATGGTCTTTTCGCCCTGGTAATCGCCTTGGGGCTGGCCGCCGGACTGCGTGACGGGTTCGACCGATGGGTGGCGGCGACGGTGCTGCCGCCGGTGCTGGTTGAAACCTCGGTCGAGGTGCATGACCGTCACGGCGCGCTGATGCGGGTGTTCCCGGTGGAAAACGGCCGTGTCCGCCTGGCATTGCGCCTTGATCAGGTCGATGCCGGTTACCTGGACATGCTGGTCACCTATGAGGACAAGCGGTTTTACCGACACGCCGGTGTTGACCCCGTTGCGCTGCTGCGTGCGGCGGCGCAGGCCCTTTGGCAGCAGGAAATCCGGTCCGGCGGTTCCACCCTGACGATGCAGGTCGCGCGGTTGCTGGAGAACTCGGGGACCGGGCGCTGGCCGGGCAAGATGCGCCAGATCCGCGTGGCGCTGGCGCTTGAGCGGCGGCTGACCAAGGCGCAGATACTGGAGCTTTACCTGAACCACGCGCCCTATGGCGGACCGCTGGAAGGGCTGCGGGCCGGAACCCTCGCCTGGTTCGGCAAGGCGCCCGCGCGACTGACCCAGGCCGAAGCGGCGCTGATGGTGGCGCTGCCGCAATCGCCGGAAACCCGCCGCCCCGACCGCCACCCGGCGGAGGCCCGCGCCGCAAGGGATCGTGTGCTGACGCGCCTCGATGCACCGGAGCAGGATTTGAAGGCGGCAATCCCCACGGCGATGAAACCCATGATCCGGCTGGCCCCGCATCAGGCGGATGCGGCCCGGCGGGAAGACCCGCTGGCCCCGCGCCATGACCTGACACTGGATGCCGGGATGCAGCGGCAGGTAGAGGCGCTGGCGCGGCGGGCGGTCAAGGGTCAGCCGCGTGGCGTTTCGGCGGCCATCGTCGTTGCCGATCATCGCAGCGGAGACATCCTCGCTTCTGTCGGGTCACCGGCCTATGCGGCCGAGGATGGGGCGCTAGGCTTTGTCGATATGACGCGGGCCGTCCGCTCGCCCGGGTCCACCCTGAAACCCTTCATCTACGGGCTGGCCTTTGATCAGGGGCTGGCGCATCCCGACACGCTGATCGACGATTCACCGGTGGCTTTCGGCAGCTATGCGCCGCAGAACTTCGATGGCCAGTACCGCGGCGAGCTGACGGTGCGCGAGGCGCTGCAACTGTCCCTGAACATCCCGCCCGTCCTGCTGACGCAGGAACTGGGCCCGGCCCGGCTGATGGCCAGCCTGAGACAAGGCGGCGCCCGGCCGCAGCTGTCGGGCAAGCCGGGTCTGGCGGTGGCGCTGGGCGGCGTGGGGCTGACGCTGAATGACATGGTGCAGCTTTATGCGGGCCTTGCCTCCGGCGGGAGGGCGCAGCCGCTGGTCTGGCGCAAAGGCACCGAAAAGCAGCCCGAGCGGCGCATGATGTCGCGGGCGGCGGCCTGGCAGGTAGGTCATATCCTTGCCGGTATCACCCCGCCGCCCGGCACGGCGGCGCGCCCGGGGCAGATCGCCTACAAGACCGGGACGTCTTATGGGCACCGCGATGCCTGGGCCATCGGGTTTGACGGCACCCATGTGGTCGGCGTCTGGCTTGGCAGGCCGGATGGCACTCCGGTGCCCGGTGCATTCGGCGGCGACCTTGCCGCGCCCCTCCTGTTCGAGACCTTTGGCCGTCTGGCCGCAACGCGCAGCCCGCTGCCGGTGCCGCCACCCGAAACCCTGATCCTCAGCACGGCCTCCCTGCCCAAGCCCTTGCAGCGGTTCCGGCCCCGTGACGCGGCATTTACCGGCGATGCCCGCGCGCCCATGGTCACATTCCCGCCCGACGGCGCAGTCCTGCGGCAAAGCGGCGACGGCATTCCGCTGAAATGGCGTGCCGGTGTTCTGCCGATGACGGTGCTGGTGAACGGCGCGCCGGTGTTGACCGGTGTGCGCCGCCGCGATGCGATGCTGTCGACGCTGGGGCCGGGGTTTTCGCGCATTCAGGTGATTGACGCGACTGGCCGGGGAGCGGCGGTCGAGATCAGGCTGGACTGACCTGCGCCGCTTGGCCAAATCGTGCCACAGCCATTTGCCCGCCATTGCTGGCCGCAGGTGCTTGCGCTAGGACTGGCGGTGATGAAACGACTGCTGGCCACCTTGTTTTTCTGCGTATCGGCCTCCGGGCTGACGGCACATCCACATATCTTTGTGGATACCGGCCTTGCTTTTCATTTTGACCCGGAGGGACGTCTGACCGAGGTCGAAGTGACCTGGGCCTACGATGAATTCTATTCCTTGCTGGTCACCGAGGATATGGAGCTGGATGCGGATTTCGACGGCAAGCTGACAGAGGCGGAACAGGCTGCGTTGACCGGATTCGACATGCAATGGATCGAAGGTTTCAACGGAGATCTGGAGATCATGCAGGGTACGAAACCGCTGCACCTGTCGGGTCCCCGGAATTACACGGCCAGACTGACGCATGGCCGCGTGGTCACGACCCATTTCCGCAGTATCGAAGGCGCTTCGGCAGAGGGCGCGGCCTTTGAGGTGAAACCCTATGACCGGACCTATTACACCGCCTATGACGTGACTTTGCCCGTCACCATCGAGGGGACCGAAAATTGCCGCAGCCGGGTCAAGATGCCGGATCTGAACAAGGGGCTTATGGCGGTCCGCGACGAGCTGGCCACGCTGGATGCGGAAACCGACCCGGATGAGGCCGGACTTCCCAACATCGGGGCCGATCTGGCGTCGACGGTGATTGTCACATGCGGCGCATCCTGACCCTTGCCGCGGTCGCGGTTCTGGTGCTGCTTGCGGCGTTCTGGGCGATTGGCGGCTTTGACCAGATCGCACTTTGGGCTGCGGGATTGCAACGCTCCTTTCAGAACACCATCGCCGGTGCCCTGCGCGCGGCGCGGGCAGGGGATGAGGGCGCGGTGCTGACCTTGCTGGGGGCCTGTTTCGCCTATGGGCTTGCCCATGCGGCGGGGCCGGGCCACGGCAAGGTGCTGATCGGCGGCTATGGGATGGGCAGCAACGTGCCGATGCTGCGCCTCTCGGTGATCGCGGGGCTTGCGTCACTGGGGCAGGCCGTGGCGGCTGTCGTGCTGGTCTATACCGGTGTTCTGGCCCTTGATCTCGGGCGCGAGGCCCTGGTTGGCGTGACCGAAGACATCATGGCCCCCGCCAGCTATGCGGCCATTACCGCCATCGGTCTCTGGCTGTTCCTGCGCGGTTCACGCAAGGCATTTGCCCGGCCATCGGGCACCTCTCACCACCACGATCACGGCGCAGGCCATGATCACGGTGTCTGTCATGAATGTGGCCATGCCCATGGTCCGACACTGGAACAGGTTCAGCAGGTGCATTCGCTGCGCGCAGCCATCGGTCTGATTGCCGGGATCGCGATCAGGCCCTGCACCGGGGCCCTGTTTGTTCTGGTGATCACCTGGCAGATGGGCATCGGCGGCCTGGGCATCGGCGGGGCATTTGCGATGGCGCTGGGTACGGCGGTTGTCACCATTGCCGTGGGGCTGACGGCGGGTGGCCTGCGTGGCGGTCTGCTGGCAGGCATCAGCGGTTCTGCCCGCCTCGCTAAGACCGCTGCGGCGCTTGAGGTGATGGCAGGGCTGACTGTGATTGTCCTGGCCGGGGGGCTGTTGGTCCGCGCGCTGTAGCGGCAGCCGCTTTGACACGGGCCGGTCAGCTCAGCGCCGCCCCTCGCGCAGCCAAGCCCCGGTGATCAGCAGCACCGACAGCACCAGAACCAGCCAGCCCGGGAGCAGCGGCGTTTGCGTGACATCGCGGGTCTCGAAGGCATCGCGCGGGGTCAGGCCCAGCCATCCCCGCCCTGCGGCGGGCCGTCCCGGCCTTACGTCGCGCAGTTTGGGCAACCCGTCCTCCAGCCGTGCCACACCGCCACGCATGCTGTCCACCAGCGGGCGCATGACTTCATCGCTGGCTATGGTTTCGACAAATTCGCGTGGTGCGGCGGGGCCAAGGCCGATGACAGCGTTCTGATCGCCGTTCGCCAGCCGGTAGAGCCCGATCTCCGGCCCCTGAAAGACGGCTTCGAAAATGCCGGGGGAGACCTCCTCCAGGGTGAGCTCGACGGTGCTGCCGTCCGGTGCGGTGACCGTGACCGGGGGCACTGTTTCCTCCAGCGTGCGGCGGCGGATGCGCATGGTCTGGCCTTCGGCGGTGGCGGTCAGCGCCTCTTCCTCCAGTTCGGGTTCCTTCATCATCCAGTGCGCCAGCCGCCGCAGCAGTTCCAATTGCGGCCCACCGCCCTCGTAGCCCCGGCTCCACAGCCAGGCGTGATCCGAGGCCAGCAGGGCCACGCGGCCCTCCTCGACCCGGTTCAGCACCAGCAGCGGGCGGTCGTCGACGCCCTGCATCACCACATTGCCCTTTGGCTGGGTCAGGTCGATCTGGCGCAGCCAGCGTCCCCAGTCGCCGGAAGATGGCAGATCGGCCGTCACCGGGTGCCGTTTGCCGATCTCGGTGACCTTGGGCAGATAGGGTTCCTCGATCACCCGCGCCGTGGTTGGCGTGGCAGGCAGCACCGTCCCGAGCGGCGAGCGGTACAGGCTGTCGGCGGTGGCAAAGTCCGGGCCTGCGGCGACCAGCACGGCACCGCCCTTGCGGATATAGTTCGCGACATTCTCCAGGTAGAGCGAAGGCAGGATGCCCCGGCGCTTGTAGCGGTCGAAGATGATCAGGTCGAAGTCCTCGATCTTTTCCATGAACAATTCGCGGGTCGGAAAGGCGATCAGCGACAGTTCGTTGACCGGCACGCCGTCCTGCTTTTCGGGGGGTCTGAGAATGGTGAAATGCACCAGGTCGACGGAACTGTCCGATTTCAGCAGGTTGCGCCAGGTGCGCCCGCCGGGATGGGGCTCGCCCGACACCAGCAGCACACGCAATCGGTCGCGGACACCGTTCATCTGGATCAGCGCGGTGTTGTTGCGGTCGGTCAGTTCGCCATCTGCTTCCGGCAGAGTGAACTGGATCACGTTGCGCCCGCCGTGGGGCAGGGTCACCGGCAGTTCAAGATCCTCGCCCACCGGGACGCGGAAGCTTTGCGGCGGGTCCCCGTCGATGGAGATGTCGAGTTGCACCAAAGGTTCATCGGCAGGGGCGGCGCCAAGGTCGTCGATGCGCAGCGTCAGGGTGACCGGTTCGCCGATGATGGCAAAGGCGGGGGCGTTGCGGACGGTCAGGCGGCGGTCCCAGTCGGCCTCTTCACCGCTCATCAGCAGGTGCAGGGGCGCGGGCAGGTCAACGGGCAGATCGGCATCATGGATGCGCCCATCGGATATCGCAAGAATGCCCGCGATGCGCGCGCGCGGTTCTTCCGCCATGGCGTTTGACAGGGTGGTCATCAGTTCGGTGCCTGCGTCACCCTCCCCATCGGGAATGGCAATGCGGCGCAGTTCCGTGTTCGGGCGGGCTGTGATCTGCGCCGCGAGGGCTTCTGCCGCCGCATCGGATTGCGCGGAGCGCGTGCCCAGCGTCTGGCTGGCGCTCTCATCCTCCACCAGAAAGACGATGTCGGTCAGCGGCGCGCGGTCTTCCTGCTGGTAGGACGGGTTTGCCAGCCCTCCGAGCACCACCAGCGCCGCGCCGGCCCGCAGGCCCCAGCCATTGAGCCCCCGCAGGATCGCAAGGATGATCGAAAGCGCGGCGATGATGGCCACCACCAGCAGCAGCGCCATGGGCACAAGGGGATCAAAGACGACAGTTGCGGTCATTGGCCAAGCCGATCCAGCAGGGCAGGCACATGGACCTGGTCCGACTTATAATTCCCGGTCAGTACATGCATGATCAGGTTCACGCCAAACCGGTTGGCAAGCTCCCTTTGCCGTTCACCGGCATATCCCCGCCCGATCGGCAGCAGCGGCGCACCGTCGCTGCGCACCGCCCAGGCCGCGGCCCAGTCGTTGCCGCCGATCACCACCGGCGTGACACCGTCGTTGAGATTGCGGAACGGCATCCCCTCGATCTGCTCTGCATCGGGCGGTGAAGCCTCCACCCAGACATCGCGGCTGTTGTAACGGCCCGGAAAGTCCTGCAGCAGGTAGAAGGTGCGTGTCAGCACGTGATCGGCTGGCAGCGGTTCCAGCGGCGGAATGTCCAGCAGCGCGGCAAGGTCCTGCAGCTTGCGGCCATTCTGGCTGGTGCCGCTCAGCCCCGCGATATCCGCGTCCCGCGTGTCGAACAGGATCATGCCGCCGGACCGCAGATAGGTGTTCAGCTTGGAATAGGCTTCGGCGGAGGGGCGCGGCTGATTGGGCGTGATCGGCCAGTACAGGATCGGAAAGAACGCCAGTTCGTCGGTTTCCAGGTTGACCGCCGTGGGCGGTGCCGGTTCGACCGACGTGCGAAAGAACAAGACGTCGGAAAGCCCCTGCAGACCGGCGGCGGCGATTTCATCCACCTCCGCGTCGCCGGTGATCACATGGGCCAGCGACACCTCGACCGTGGCGGCAAGGGCAAATGCATCCGCCTCGGCCGACTGCGCATCCGCCGGGCCGTGAGGCAGGCAGATCGCAAGCACCAATGCGCCGATCACCGTTGTGCCACGGCGGCCCAGCAGGCGCCCGGACAACGCCAGCGATGCCACCACATCTGCCAGCAGCAACAGGATGGCGAGGCTCAGCAACCAGCCTGCCACCGGCTGTTCCGGCGGGACGGCAAGGCCACGCAGGGGCACGTCGGCGGGCCAGCTGGCCGGGATCAGCCTGCTGTCGGCGGTGAACACGTTACGGGCCAGCCTGCGGTCTGCATTGGCGTAGATGCCCGGGCGCAGGGCCGGCCCGGCAGGGGCGCTGACCAGATCGGCCCCGTCCACACCCGGCAACGTGCCCGCATCGGACAGGGTGCCATAGCCGTCCATGATCCGCAGCGGCGTCCAGGTGGTCCCGCTGAGATCGCCCGCATCGGGCTGCGCCGCAGCGGAGGACACCGCGAGCCGTTCCATCATCTGGACGAAGAGACCCGACAGCGGCAGGGTGGACCATTCCGCCGTGGCAGTGACATGGAACAGCACGATCTGCCCCTGGCCCACGGTCTTGCGGGTGACCAGCGGCGTGCCGTCGCTGAGCGAGGCGATGACCCGGTCGGCAAGGGTCGGATCGGGTTGCGCGACGACCTGGGCGGTAACTGTCACGTCGTCCGGCACCGGCAGGCCAAAGAAGGGCGATGTATCGCGGAACGGGGCCAGCGATTTGGGCTCGCCCCAGCTCATCGCGCCACCCACGCTGCGCCCGCCTGCCCGCAGGCGCACCGGCATCAGCGGGTCTTCGTCGATGCGGCTGACATCGCTTGCCGCGATGCGGGGGCCGGCAAAACGCACAAGCATGCCGCCGTTCTCGATCCATTCGGTCAGGGGCGCCGCCTCGGCCTCGGACAGGGTGGCGATATCGGCCAGCACGATCACATCGGGGTTGGCGGGCAGCACATCGGCGATCGACCCGTCGATCAGGTCGGCGGTGGGGGCAAGCGCCTGTTCGATGTAATGCAGGGGTGACAGAAGCTGCAGCGCCTCGCGGTCGCCACGCCCGCCGATCAGCGCCACCTCGCGCCGCCGCAGGGCATCGTCCACCAGCGTCACCGCACCGGCGGAGCGTTGTCCCGCGATCACAAACCCGGTGATACGTCCCCGCATCTCGGCAGGCAGGGAAAGCTCGGCCTCGCCCAGGGTCTCGCCTTCCGCAAATGACCCGTTTGCCGTTGCAAGGATGCGCGCGTTCCCGGCGGGGTCGCGCCCCTCTGCCTGGATGGTGACCTCGCGGGCGGGACCGGGCGCGGCACGGGCAACCTGAAGATTGATCACGCTGTCGGCATAGGTGGCGGGGCTGATGGCAAGCACATTTGCCGCGGTCTGGTAGACCTCCACGTCGCCCTGCGCCTGAAGCGTCTCCAGCATCTCATCCCGGCCTTCATAATCCAGCGCGTCGCTGAACCAGAGCGTATCGAAACCCGCCATCTGATCGACGATTGCCGTGGCCCGCGCAACATCGGCGGGGGAGGGTTGCCATGGCGCGGGGGTGAACCCCGCCAGCCGGCTGCGCCATACATCGGCAGCCTGGAACAACGGTTCCTCCGGGCGGGTCAGCGCCAGCACAGCCACCGTGCGATTGGCCCGCGCGGCACGGGCAAGCTGCGCTTCGACAGCCTGCATCTGTTCGGCCCAGAGGGTTGCCCCCGCCCATGTGCCATCCAGCACGATCAGCAGCGGACCGTTGCCCTGCGCCTGATCCTCCTGCGGGTTCAGCACCGGACCGGCAAGGCCCAGAATGATCGCCGCAACCGCCAGCATCCGCAGGAGCAACAGCCACCAGGGTGTGCGGTCAGAGACGCTTTCGTCGTCCTTGAGACCCAGCAGCAGCGCCACACCCGGAAAGCGCCGCCGGATCGGCGCAGGCGGCACCGCGCGCAGGATCAGCCAGAGGATCGGCAGGGCCGCCAGCGCGATCAGCAGCCAGGGTGCCGTGAAACCGATGCCACCCAATACCGTCATGCCGCCATCCCCGCACGCGCATCCAGCGCCGCATAAAGCCACAGCAGCGCCGCTTGCGCGGAGGCATCCGTGTGATGCAACCCATAGCGCCAGCCGGTCACCGCACAGAGCGATTGCAGCTCTGCCTTGCGGGTGGCGAGCCGCTCCAGATAGCGGTCGCGCAGGTCGTTCGCCTTGAGCGTCTCATGCCTGAGGGTTCCGCCCACGCTTTCGAAAATCGTGCGCCCCCGGAAGGGAAATGCCTCTTCGGAGGGATCAAGCACATGGTACAACACGCCGCGAACGCCCCGGTCCGCCGCCTTGGTCAGGGCCAGTTTCACGCCGCTCATGTCGCCCATGAAATCCGAGATAAAGACCGCCCGCGCATGGGGGATCATCGCCCGGTGCTCCGGCGGGCTGTAGTCGGCTTTGTCATCCTGGCAGAACACCTCGGCCAGCCGCAGCAACTGCGGGTTGCCACGACGCGGCGGCAGGCGGGTGCCGGTCAGGCCGACCCGTTCGCCGCCCCGCAGCAGCAGGATCGCCAGCGCCAGGCCCAGCAGGCGGACGCGGTCGGATTTCTGCGGCAACCTGGAATCGCTGGAAAACCGCATCGAAGCACCCTGGTCGAGCCAGAGCATCACCGACTGGGCAATTTGCCATTCCCGTTCGCGCACGAATTCATGATCGCCCATGGCGCTGCGGCGGTGGTCGATCATGCGGCGGCTGTCGCCAATCTGGGCCGGACGGTACTGCCAGAAATCATCGCCGACGCCCGCGCGCCTGCGGCCATGCGCACCCAGCAGCACGGCTCCCGCCAGATGTTCGGCACGCGCCAGCAGGGCGGGCAGGCGGGCCGCCTCCTCCTCCCCCTCGGTGCGAAGGGTCGCGGGGGTGTAACCGCCAGGGGCAATGGGGTCGGTCACGCCGCCGCCTTGGTCCCGGAAAGGCTGGCGGCTGTTTCCTCGATCAGGCCCTGAAGGCTGTCACCCCGCGCCCGCGCGGCAAAGTTCAACGCCATCCGGTGGCTCAGCACCGGGCGCGCCATGTCGATCACATCTTCGGCGGAGGGAGCCAGACGCCCTTGCAACAAGGCGCGCGCCCGCACCGCCAGCATCAGCGATTGCGCCGCGCGCGGGCCGGGGCCCCAGGCAACGGATTCGCGCACACGGGCGCTGGCACCTTCCTCTTCCGGGCGGAAGGCGCGAACCAGATCGAGGATCATCTCGACCACCGATTCCCCGACAGGCATGCGCCGCAGCAGACGTTGCGCCGCCAGAAGCTCGCCCGTGGTAAAGACCTGGCTGGACTGCTCCTCCGTCTCGCCGGTGGTAGCCAGCAGGATATCGCGTTCCGTATCGCGGTCCGGATAGGCCACGTCGATCTGGACAAGAAAACGGTCCAGCTGCGCCTCTGGCAGGGGATAGGTGCCTTCCTGCTCGATCGGGTTCTGGGTGGCCAGAACGTGGAACGGCACACCCAGCGCACGGCTTTGGCCCGCGACTGTCACGGTCTTTTCCTGCATCGCCTGCAGCAGGGCAGACTGGGTACGCGGGCTGGCGCGGTTGATCTCGTCCGCCATCAGCAACTGGCAGAACACCGGCCCCTCGATGAAGCGGAACCGGCGTGAGCCGTCCTCGGCGGTGTCCAGCACCTCGGAACCAAGGATGTCGGCGGGCATCAGGTCGGGGGTGAACTGAACCCGGTTGCCATCAAGGCCCATCACCGTGCTGAGGGTTTCCACCAGACGTGTCTTGCCCAGACCCGGCAGGCCGATCAACAGCCCGTGGCCGCCGCACAAAAGCGCGGTGAGCGTCAGTTCGACAACCCGCTCCTGCCCGATGAAACGGCGGGTGATCGACTGCTTCGCCTCGGCCAGCTTGACGCCCAGCGTCTCGATCTCGGCGACCATGTCTTCTGCATCACTCATGACAAACGCGTCCCTTGGGTTATATCCGTTGGTTGTACTGTATCTCTCAAACCGGGAATGGCAAAAGCAATGAGTGGACAAAAAAGCGTTACCCCCTCGGCGGAAAGCCTCGCAGCCTCTGTAAACGCCGCAAAATCACGCGGATTGCCGCCGCTGGAAAAATGGAACCCGCCGTTCAGCGGGGACATCGACATGCAGATCCGGCGGGACGGGACCTGGTTTTACGAAGGAACGCCGATTGCGCGGCCCGGACTGGTCAAACTTTTTGCATCGATTCTGTGGCGGGAGGGGGAGGATTACTTCCTGGTCACGCCGGTGGAGAAAGTGGGCATCACGGTCGAGGATGCGCCCTTCATCGCGGTGGATTTCGAGGTGGAGGGGCAGGGGCGCGACCAGTCCTTACGCTTTGTCACCAATGTGGAGGACAGCGCCGTCGCGGGCGCGGATCACCCGATCCGGGTGGCGCGGGATGATGACACGGGGGAGCCCGCCCCCTATATCCTGATCCGCCGCAACCTGGAGGCGCTGATCGACCGCAAGAGCTTTTACCGCATGGTCGAGATCGGGGAGCATCACGAGGGCTGGTTCGGCCTGTGGTCTGGCGGCAGCTTCTTCGGCATGATCCCCTCGGACGCGTTGCCGCAGGGCGCGTGACCCCGCCGGAACAGCGGCGGCAGCGCCACCCTGCGCGCGACGGGGCTGGGCAAGGTTAACAGCTTTGTTTTGAAGGAGGAAACGGCGCACAACCTGTGTGCTGGCAGTAGACATGCTGTGTACCAGAGGATGCACGGACGGGTGTTGCGGAGACCTGTAAACGCAGCGGACGGGGGTGTTGCGTTAAGCGGCGGTGTCTGATCATGCGTGGCCCGATGTTTTCGGCCCGGAGCGGGCATGTGTCCCTTGCGTGGCAAATGGCCGGAACACGGCCAACGTGTCGTGAGGCGCAAGCCGGGTATCGCCCGACCTGGAGGGCGTTCCAAACAAATGTGAGGTGTGTAGCGTCGCAACCCGCAGACAGGGTTATGGCTTGGCAGAGCGTGCAAAATCGCCCTCCTGGGGGAGGTCGGGCGATGCCCGGCTCGCGCCGGGCGAGGCATTTGCGGGTAGGCACCGCGCCGACGGCAACAAAGTCCCCATATCAGACTTCAATGCAAATCACAGCAAACTTCCGCATCCCGCCCTTCGCATCAGCGCGTCGTCGGATGCTCCGGTGAGTACAAACGTCTGACAAGTCCTGCGACCTGTCATGCGTTGCGCCAAGCAGGGACGCCTGCTCAAATGCCTAACTCACCATCCTCACGAGGCCGACACCCCCTAATGCGCCTCCGCCCAGTTGCTGCCCTGCCCGGCGTCCACCGTCAGTTTCACGTCCAGTTTCACCACCGGGTCGTTGGCGTTTTCCATGACCTCCCGGGCGGTGGTGATCAGGGTGTCTTCGGCCCCCTTGTCCACCTCGAACAGCAATTCGTCATGGACCTGCAGCAGCATGGTTGCGGGCAGGTCGGCGATGGCCCCGGGCATGCGGATCATGGCGCGGCGGATGACGTCGGCGGCGGTGCCCTGGATCGGCGCGTTGATCGCGGCGCGGGCGGCAAAGCCTGCGCGGGGGCCTTTGCTGGCGATCTCCGGCGTGTGGATCTTGCGGCCGAACAGGGTCTGGACATAGCCGTGCTCTTTGGCAAAGGCCTTGGTGTCGTCCATATAGGTGCGGATGCCGGGGAAGCGTTCGAAATAGCGGTCGATGAAGCCCTGCGCCTCACCCCGCGGGATGCGCAGGTTGCGGGCGAGGCCGAAGCCGGAGATGCCGTAGATCACCCCGAAGTTGATCGCCTTGGCCTGGCGGCGGATGTCCGGGGTCATCTCCTCCAGCGGCACGTTGAACATTTCCGACGCGGTGAGCGCGTGGATGTCGATGCCCTCGGCAAAGGCCTGTTTGAGTTCGGGAATATCGGCGATATGGGCCAGGATGCGCAGTTCGATCTGTGAATAGTCGAGGGCGACCAGCGTCTTGCCCTCTTCGGCGACAAAGGCCTCGCGGATGCGGCGGCCCTCTTCGGAGCGGATCGGGATGTTCTGCAGGTTCGGATCGGTGGAGGCCAGCCGCCCGGTGGAGGCCCCGGCGATGGAATAGGAGGTATGGACGCGGCCGGTGTCGGGATTGATGTGGTCCTGCAGGGCGTCGGTATAGGTGGATTTCAGTTTCGACAATTGCCGCCAGTCGAGGATGCGGCGGGGGAAGTCGTGTTCGGTGGCCAGGTCTTCGAGGATGTCGGCGCCGGTGGAATATTTGCCGTTGGCGCCCTTCTTGCCGCCCTCCAGGCCCATGTCCTCGAACAGCACTTCGCCCACCTGCGCGGGGGAGCCGACGTTGAACTTGCGGCCGGCCAGTTCGTAGATTTCATCCTCCAGCCCGGCCATTTTCTGGGCAAAGGCATTGGACATGCGCGAGAGCGTGTCGCGGTCGACCTTGATGCCGGAGCGTTCCATGGCAGCAAGGACCGGGACCAGGGGGCGTTCGAGGGTTTCATAGACCTTAGTCACCTGCGCGGCGTGCAGTTGTGGTTTCAGCAGTTGCCACAGGCGCAGGGTGATGTCGGCGTCTTCGGCGGCGTATTTTACCGCGTCCTCCAGCGGGACCTTGTCGAAGGTCACGGCGGATTTGCCGGAGCCGAGCAGCGGTTTGATCGGGATCGGCGTGTGGTTCAGGTAGCGTTCCGACAGCGTGTCCATGCCATGTCCGTGCAGGCCCGCGTGCTGGGCGTAGGACATCAGCATGGTGTCGTCGATCGGGGCCACGGTGATGCCGATCTGGGCAAAGATCTTGGCGTCGTATTTCATGTTCTGCCCGATCTTGAGGATGCTCGGGTCCTCCAGCACGGGTTTGAGCATGTTGAGGCAGGTGTCCAGGGCCATCTGCCCCTCTGCCAGGTCGTCGGAGCCGAAGAGGTCATTGCCCCGGTTCGCCTTGTGGATCAGCGGGATGTAGCAGGCCTTGCCGGGCTCGACCGCCAGAGAGATGCCGACAAGCTCGGCGGTCATTTCGTTCAGCCCGGTGGTTTCGGTGTCGATGGCCACATGGCCGGCCTCGTAGATCGCGTCGATCCACCTTTGCAGCGCTTCCGCATCGCCGACCTGTTCGTATTTGTCGGCGTCAAAGGGGATGTCATCCATCTGCGGTGTGTCGGGCAGGGCGGGGGTGTCTTCGATGGCGGGCATTTCCGCGCCCATTTTCTCGGCCACGCGTTTGGTCAGGGTGCGGAATTCCATTTCGGCCAGAAAGCCGATCAGGGTTTCCGCGTCCGGTTCGCGGACTTCGAGGTCGTCGAGGGTGAAATCCAGCGGTGTGTTCTCGTCCAGCTGGACCAGCTTGCGGCTGAGCCGGATCTGGTCGGCGTGGTCGATCAGGGTCTGGCGGCGCTTGGGTTGCTTGATCTCTTCCGCGCGTTCCAGCAGGGCATCCAGATCGCCGTATTCATTGATCAGCAGAGCTGCCGTCTTGATCCCGATGCCGGGGGCGCCGGGCACGTTGTCGACGCTGTCACCTGCCAGCGCCTGCACATCCACTACGCGGTCGGGGTAGACGCCGAATTTCTCGAACACGCCCTCGCGGTCGATGCGGTTGTTCTTCATCGCGTCCAGCATTTCGACGCCTTCCCCGACAAGCTGCATCAGGTCCTTGTCGGAGCTGATGATGGTGCAACGCCCGCCTGCCTTGCGGGCCTGCACGGCAAGGGTCGCGATGATGTCGTCGGCCTCGTATCCTTCCAGCTCCTTGCAGGCGATGTTGAAGGCCTCTGTCGCCTTGCGGGTCAGGGGGATCTGGGGGCGCAGGTCTTCCGGCATCGCCTCGCGGTTCGCCTTGTAGAGGTCATACATGTCGTTGCGGAAGGTGTGGCTGCCCTTGTCAAAGATGACGGCGACATGGGTCGGTGCGTCGGGGCCCGTGTTGTCCTCGACCATCTTGAAGATCATGTTGCAAAAACCCGAGACCGCGCCGATGGGCAGCCCGTCGGATTTGCGCGTCAGCGGTGGCAGCGCGTGATAGGCGCGAAAGATGAAGGCCGAGCCGTCGATCAGATGCAGGTGGTGGCCTTTGCCAAATGTGCCGGACATGGATGTGCTCCCCTTCTTGCGCAAGGCGTTACTACCGCGCGCGGCGGGCTGCGGCCAGTGGGTATCTGACGCAGAGGTGGAGAGAGCATGTGCGGCGGCATGTCCCGTGCCGGGTCACGGCGGAAAAATGTGAAGGGCGCTGAAAGGGGCGCAGCAGTGCCAAAGCTGTTCGAGGATACGGATTTTCTGAAGCCGGTCAGCGATCCGTGGCAAGCAAAACTGACCCGGATGCCAGGCAATTCTGGCCCAAAGCGGCCCTTCGACGCGGGCTGCGCGAGGGGCCGCTTTGCGGGACTTTGCTGCCGTTCGCAACGAAACGTCAAGCCGCGCATTGCAGGGCCGTGGTGCGGCGATCCGACCTCAGTGAATGGCACTTTATGGCAGCCACGCACTTCCCGGTTATCCGTGGAACACGACAGCAGCCAAATCGCCGTGCCAGGGGACGGCCCGGCGATGCGCGGCGGCCTGCGGCCTTGATTCCGCGCGAGGGTAGAGAAAAGGCCTCCTTCCGGACCTTCACTGCATTTTTCACGAACGCCCGTTTCGCCCCTGCCCATCCTTCGGACGCAGCGCTGCGCGCTGGGTCAGGGATGTGACGCAAAAGCCGGTTGTACCTGGCCGCTGACATGAACGGGCCGAAGCGGTGCTTCCCGGCGGCCTGCCGCGCCCTGTGCGCAAGGGGGTTGGCCGTTGATTTCGGGGCAGGTGCCGGGCATCTGCGTGCAATCTGCCTGACGTTCGATACTTGCAGCGCTGTCCTTGCCCGACTATTCCGGTTCACAATGTCTTTGAGGGAGCCATCAGATGTCCAGCAACCAGCGCTTTGACAAATCCAAACTGCCCAGCCGCCATGTGACCGAAGGGCCCGCGCGCGCGCCGCACCGGTCCTATTACTATGCGATGGGCATGACAGACGAAGAGATTCACCAGCCGCTGGTCGGCGTTGCCACCTGCTGGAACGAAGCCGCGCCCTGCAACATCGCGCTGAACCGGCAGGCGCAGGCGGTCAAGCTGGGCGTCAAGGCCGAGCAGGGCACGCCACGCGAATTCACCACCATCACCGTGACCGACGGTATCGCGATGGGGCACGAGGGGATGCGGTCCTCACTGGCCAGCCGCGAGGCCATTGCCGACACCGTGGAACTGACCATGCGTGGCCATTGCTATGACGCCATCGTGGGTCTGGCGGGCTGCGACAAATCCCTGCCCGGGATGATGATGGCGATGATCCGGCTGAACGTGCCTTCGGTCTTCCTCTATGGCGGGTCGATCCTGCCGGGCAAGGCCCCGCGCGGCGCTGATGTCCCGCAGAGCTTTGCGGACAGGGACCTGACCGTGCAGGACATGTTCGAGGCGGTTGGCAATTTCCAGAACGGCACCATGACCGAGGCCGAGCTTGAGATCCTTGAACGGGTTGCCTGCCCCTCTGCCGGGGCCTGCGGCGGGCAGTTCACCGCCAACACCATGGCCTGCGTGTCAGAGGCGATCGGCCTTGCGCTGCCCAATTCTTCCGGCATGCCCGCGCCTTACGAATCCCGCGATGAATATGGCAAGGCATCGGGCGCTGCGGTGATGCACCTGATCGAAAAGAACATCCGCGCCCGTGACATCTGTACCCGTGAGGCGTTCGAGAACGCGGCGCGGATCGTCGCCTGCACCGGCGGGTCCACCAACGCGGGTCTGCACCTTCCGGCGATGGCCCATGAGGCGGGCATCGACTTTTTCCTTGAAGATGTCTGCGACATTTTCCGCGACACCCCCTATTTCGTCGATATGAAACCGGGCGGGGCATATGTCGCCAAGGACCTTTACGAGGCGGGCGGCGTGCCGGTCGTGATGAACGAGCTGCGCAAGGCCGGGCTGATCCACCTCGATTGCATGACCGCCACCGGCTATTCCATGGGCGAAGTGCTGGACCAGGTCACGCGTGAGGCGGACGGCAAGGTGATCCATTCCGTTGCCAACCCGATCAGCAAGACCGGCGGCGTCGTGGGCCTGAAGGGCAACCTCGCGCCCGAGGGTGCCATCGTGAAGATCGCCGGGATGAGCGAAGACGATATCGTCTTTACCGGCCCCGCACTGGTGTTCGAATGCGAACAGGATGCATTCGAGGCGGTGCAGAACCGCTCCTATTCCGAAGGCGACGTCTTTGTGATCCGCAACGAAGGCCCTGCGGGCGGTCCGGGCATGCGTGAAATGCTGGCGACCACGGCGGCGCTTTCCGGTCAGGGCATGGGCAAGAAGGTTGCCTTGATCACCGATGGCCGTTTTTCCGGCGCGACACGCGGGTTCTGCGTGGGCCACGTCGGACCGGAGGCGGCACATGGCGGGCCGATCGCATTGCTGAAGAACGGCGATATGATCACGCTCAATGCCATCGAGGGGTCGATCACCGTCGATCTGACCGACGAGGAACTGGCCAAGCGCAAATCCGAATGGAAAGGCGCGCGGCCCACGAACTATGCCTCTGGCGCGCTGTGGAAATATGCGCAACTGGTCGGGCCGACCTACCTGGGCGCCGTCACCCATCCGGGTGCCAAGGCGGAAACCCATGATTACATGGATCTTTAAGGCACCACTGGCCGCGATCTCGCTGATTGCCCTGTCTGCCTGCGAAGGCGGACAGGGTGCGGGTTTTTTCGCAGGCACCCTGGGGTCGGAACCCAAACCCCTGTCGCGGGCGGATATGGCCGGGGGGGCTGTCACGCTTGTGGCGCCTTCCGGGTTCTGCATCGATAGCGCGAGCCTGAAGCAACGTTTTGCCCTGATGGCGCGGTGCGACCGGCTGGGCGCACCTGCCGCCGCTGCGGCGGCTCCGCTGGGCGTGATGACGGTCAGCCTGTCCAAGGTGGCCCCCGGCACGACCCTGCCCGATCCGAAGGTCACCGGTGCGGCATTGGGCCTGACCGAGGTTTCCGCCCCCACGGGTGACGAAAATACCCAGATCTTTCGGGCCAACGGGCCGGCCCCCACCGACGAGCTGGACGGCAGGCACTGGCGCGCGACCGCCCTGGTGAACGGACAGTTCATGGGCGTGGCGCTTTACGGGCCCAGGGGCGACGCGGAAGTGCAAGAAGAGGGCCGCAGCATCATCGAAGCGATGCTCAACCGGACACGCAACGTGAACTGAGCGGGATTGTTTCCCAATCGGCAACAGTCGACTTTATCCATCCCCGACCCTGGCCTATTCATTTGAATGAAACCTCCGGTCTGGATAGGATACGGAAAACAAAAGGCTTCTTGCAGATGTCCAAACTCGGCTTCAGTTTTCTGGATGGGAAAGTGTTCTCGCGCAATATTCGGCGCTGGGCGCGCGCCGCGCGTCTGGCCGATACGGCCGAGCTGCCGCTGCTGCGCCGTCAGCGGAACCGGGCAAGGATGCTCAAATCCCACCTCGACAAGCTGATCCACACCGCTGATGAGCGGCTGGCCCTGCCCATGATCGGCTCCACCAGCTTTCCCAAACCGCATAACGCGGACTGGGCGTGGCGGCCCGAACTCTGGCGCGGGCCGTTGCCCACCCCCGGGATCAGTTCCGTGCAGACCAAGAGCCTGCTGGGCAACGAGGTGACGCTGTTTCACGATTGCGAATATTCCGAACTGACCCTGCGCCAGCTGCGCAACCTGCGCGAAGAGGACCTGGCCCCCTATGGGTTGCGGCTGGATGTCTTCAAATTCGATGGTTCCTTCCTGTCGCTGGTCATCGACCTGCCGGAGGCGGGGGTGACTGGCCTGAAGCGAACCCACCTGCTGCGCATGGATGCCATCGTGGAGCTTGAGAAACCGCTGGAGATCTTTGCGCGGCTCAACATCCGCCACGGGCCGAACACGGAACAGATCGTCCGCGAATTGCCGCTGGACGAGGAAAACCACCGCGTCGAATTCGACCTGGCCTATTCCAACCTGAATGAAAAGCGGGTGGACCGGGCCTGGATCGACGTCATCTTTGAAGGGCCGCAGATGAACCAGGTGATCCTGCGTGACCTCACCTTCTCGCGCCGCCCCCGCGCCCATTTGTAAGGAGGATAGCGATGTCCACGTTGGAACTGACCAAGACGAAGATGAAGCAAGGGGTCTGGCAGGGGGTGATCACCGGTGCGGGCGATGACATGCCGAAGATCAAGGTCACCCATCAGAATCAACCTGTCGAAGGGGTGGAACTGGTGCACAACGAGAAGGCGGACCATTGGCTGCTGTCCGTCACCATCCCGCCAGAGGCGATAGCGGACGGGGTGCAGACCCTGTTGATCCAGGACGCCGCAACCCAAACGGAGCTGGGGCATATCACGGTGATGGCCGGTGAAATCCTGGGCGACGACATTCGGGCTGAAATGGATTTGCTGCGGGCAGAGCTGGACATGCTGAAACGGGCGTTCCGGCGTCACTGCGTTGAAACCGCCTGACTCCGGGCGAGACCCGGCACCGGACATGAAAAGGCCCGCCATCTCTGGCGGGCCTTTCGCATTTTCGGGATCAGCCGGGGCTCAGTCGTTGGGACCCAGCGCCGAGAGGCCCTTGAGGATGTCGATGGCATAGGCGAGCTGGTAATCTTCCTCGCGCAGTTCGGCGGCCTTTTCGGCCTTGGCCCGGTCTTCCTCGATCTGTTTGATCTGGTCCTCAGTCAGGCTGTCGTTGTTCAGGCTGCCGCGCAGGTCCGCTTCGGACCGCAACAGGCGGCGCGGTGTTTCCTCTTCCTCGGTTTCGGGGCGCGCCGGGGGTTGGGCAACGATGATGTCGGGCGATACGCCCAGCGCCTGGATGGACCGGCCCGACGGTGTGTAATACCGCGCTGTCGTCAGGCGCATCGCGCCGTCCCCGCGCAGCGGCATGACCGTCTGCACGGACCCTTTGCCAAAGCTCTTGGTGCCGATGACAACCGCCCGGCGGTGATCCTGCAGGGCGCCCGCAACAATTTCCGAGGCCGAGGCAGAGCCGCCGTTGATCAGCACAACCAGAGGCTTGCCCATGCTCAGGTCGCCCGGTGTCGCGTTGACCCGGTCACCGTCGGCCGGATCGCGGCCCCTTGTGCTGACAATCTCGCCTTCCTCAAGGAAAGCATCCGACACGGCAATCGCCTGGTTCAGCAGCCCGCCCGGATTGTTCCGCAGGTCGATGACAAAGCCGTTTACCTTTTCGATGCCGCCGGCCTTTTCAACCTGCTCGTCGATGGCTTCCTTCATCTTGGGGTAGGTCTGTTCGTTGAAGGTGGACAGGCGCAGGACAACGGTATCCCCCTCGATCCGCGAGCGGACAACGGTCAGCTCGATGGTGTCGCGGATGATCGACACGTCGAAGGGCTCCTGTTCGCCTTCGCGTACCACGGTGATCACGATCTCGGATCCGACCGGCCCGCGCATCAGTTCGACCGCATCGTCCAGCGCCAGGCCCAGCAGGCTTTCGCCGTTCACATGGGTGATGAAATCACCCGCCTCAACGCCGGCCTCGTCCGCCGGTGTCCCGTCGATGGGAGAGACCACTTTGACAAAACCGTCTTCCTGGGTGACCTCGATGCCCAGACCGCCAAATTCGCCGCGTGTCTGTTCGCGCATCTTCAGCGCGTCCTTGGGGGACAGATAGCTGGAATGCGGGTCAAGCGAGGTCAGCATCCCGTTGATCGCGGCTTCGATCAGGTCGCTGCTGTCCACTTCCTCGACATATTGGGCGCGGATACGTTCGAAGATATCGCCGAACAGATCCAGTTGCTCATAGACATTTTCGGTCTTGGCGGCCTCCTGCGCGAGAAGCGGGGCCGCAATCTGGGTGGTGGCGATCACGCCTGCGGCCGTACCGCCCAAAGCGGCCATCAAAAATCTCTTCATTGCCTATTCATCCTTCTCGGTCCGGAACCAGGCTTCTGGGTCCTGTGGAATGTTGTCTCTTCTTACTTCTATATAGAGCGTTTCTGTGCGGTCAGTGCCAGTGCCTTCACGATCAGGTGACAATGACGTGCCGCTTTCTGCCGCCTGCCTTGCGTCTTTTTCACCCATCAGCCCAATCGGTGTGCCGCCTGCGATTACCTGACCCGCCTCGCCATAGACCACGTCCAGCCCCGCCAGCACAAACAATGTGCGCGCCTCGGGTTCCAGAATCACCACATTGCCAAAGTCCAGCAACGGCCCGGTGTATCTGATGGTGGCGGCGGCAGGGCTGGTCACGATGGCCCGCGCGCGGGTCGCCATGATGATGCCGGGGCGCTTGACCCCTGCCGCATCGGCCTGACCGGCACGGCGCAGGACCAGACCCTGGACCGGCAGGGGCAATTCGCCGATCCGGCCCTGCAAGGTGACCGGGGCCGGTTCCACCTCGTCCGTGATGATCTCTGCCAGGCCGGAGGCGAAACCATCCAGCGTTTCGGTGGATGCGATCAGGATCGCGGTGCGCACCGGGTCGGCGGTGAAACGGGTCGGCAGTTCGGTCCGGTTTGCCATCGCCTGGTTCAGCGCGGTGCGCGCCGCCTGCACCTGGGTCAGACCGGCCTGCAACCGCTCGGCGGCATCGACCTGCAGCAGGCGCAGGGTCTGCACATCTTCCAGATCGCGGCGCAGGGCGTCTGCCTGCCGGTTCAGGGCCGGTGTCAGTTCCGCCAGCAACATGCCCGCGCGCGCGGTGCCCACCGGGCCATCGGGGTGCAGAAATGCGGTGGGCGATGGGTTGCCGCCAATGCTTTGCAGGACACCGAACAATTGCGCCACTTCGCCGTCGCGCGATTGCAGCTTTTTCGACAGCTGCGCCTCGTTGATGGCGGCCTGCCGCAGCCCGTCGCGCATGGCGCCGAGACCTTTTTCAAAGGCCTGAATGGTTTCGGTCAGCGCCATCACCCGGTCCCGCGCCCCTTCGGCCTTGTCCAGCATTTCTGCTGCCGCCTCCAGCTCTGCCGCTGCCGCGCGCGCCTGGGTGGTCGCAGCGGTTTCAGCGGCAGCACAGATCGGCCAGACCAGCAGAATAAGGGCGAGGAGGCGGATCATGACAGCAGGTTTTTCCCCGTCATCTCGGCGGGCTGGGGTAGACCCATCAGATGGAGCACCGTGGGCGCGAGATCGGCCAGGCGTCCGCTGGCCAGATGCGCATCCGGCGCTGCACCAACCACGGCCACCGGCACCGGGTTCAGCGTATGTGCCGTATGCGCGCCGCCGGTGTCGGGGTCGATCATGGTTTCGCAATTGCCGTGATCCGCTGTCAGGATCATCGCGCCGCCAGCCGCCTCCAGCGCCTGCATCACCCGGGCCAGACCGGAATCCACCGCCTCACAGGCGGCAATCGCCGCGTTCAGATCGCCGGTATGGCCGACCATGTCAGGGTTGGCATAATTCACCACGATCAGGTCATAGCCATCCTCGATGGCCTTCACGAAGGTATCTGTCACCTCGCCCGCCGACATCTCCGGCTGCAGGTCATAGGTCGCGACATTGGGGGATTTCGGCATGTGGCGGTCCTCGCCCTCCGATGGCACTTCCTCGCCACCGTTCAGGAAAAAGGTCACATGGGGATATTTCTCTGTCTCAGCCAGCCGGAACTGACGCTTGCCGTGCTGTGCCACCCAGGCGCCCAGCGTGTTGGGCAGGTCGGGCTTGTGGTACATGGTGGTCATGTAACCCGCATGTGCGTCTGAGTATTTCGCCATGCCCATGCAGGCCGCCCAGCCGGGCCGTCCGGCTGTGTCAAAGGCGTCAAAATCCGGGTCGGCCAGCGCCGCCATGATCTCGCGCGCGCGGTCGGCGCGGAAATTCAGGCAAAAGAATCCGTCGCCATCCGCGGCACCGGGATAGTCGCCGATGATCGTGGCGGGGATGAATTCGTCATCGGTTCCGTTGTCATAGGCCGCCTGCACCGCCGCGCGGGGACTGTCCGCCTGCTGGCCTTTGCCCCGGGTGATCGCGTCGAAGGCGGTTTTCACCCGGTCCCAGCGGTTGTCACGGTCCATCGCGTAATACCGCCCGGTGACCGTTGCGATCCGCGCGCCCGCGGGCAGGGCGGCTGTCAGGGTCTCGAAATATTCCAGCGCGGACCGTGGGGCGACATCGCGCCCGTCCGTCAGCGCATGGACCACCACAGGCACCCCGGCCGCAGTAAGCGCCCCGATTGCCGCGATCATATGGTTGAGGTGCCCATGCACCCCTCCGTCCGAGACGACGCCCATCACATGGGCCGTGCCCTTGCTGTCCTGCATGGCGCTGATGAAATCCAGCAGCGGCGGGTTCTTTGCAAAATCGCCCTGTTCGATGGCCAGGTCGATCTGCCCCAGGTCCATCGCCACCACCCGGCCCGCGCCGATGTTGGTATGGCCCACCTCGGAATTGCCCATCTGGCCGCTGGGCAGGCCGACGTCCGGCCCGTGGGTGATCAGCGTGGCATGCGGGCAGGTTTCCATGATGCGGTCGAAGGTCGGGGTTCTGGCCAGTGCAGGGGCGTTACCGGTCCGGTCTTCGCGTACACCCCAACCGTCAAGGATACACAGAACCACGGGTTTCGGGATGCTCATCTGGGGCTGCTCCATCTTTTGTTTTGATGGCCTTTTAGCTGCTGTCGCGCCCGCCGTGAACCTCTTTCCTGTCACGATTGGCTGATGCGCGACATTCGGAGCGGGGCAACTTGCGCATCTGTCAGCGCGGAGGGCCAGGCTGACTGACAGGAGGCGGGTTGCGGGTCTTGTCCATGACCCGCAGTTTGGGCATAACGGGTCCTGCAACCGCCCTTTAGCCAAGGACCTCCTCCATGAGCCAGCCTGCGCCCGAAACCCGGATCGTGAATACCTATCGCATTGCCTGTGATGGCGGCGAAGGGGGGTTGGGCCATCCGCGTGTCTGGCTGCAGATCCCGCGTGAAAGCGGTTGGGTCGAATGCGGCTATTGCGACTGCAAGTTCATCCACAGCGATTTCGAAGGCAAGCTCTGAGGGCATTGCCCCGGATGGCGGTGCCGCACGGCGGATTGTCCTGCTGATGAGGGCATTTCGCGCAGGTTGAGCAAATGACCGGCCTGGCGCGCAAAGCGCCGACGTCGGGACAATCTTGTGCTACGGATCACGGCAAGTGCTGCCGGTGATGTTGTAATGGGCCGGCCCCGCGCATAAGTTGCAGCGACCCCGTCAGTACGATGGGTCCCCAGCGAAAGTCCGGTGCATGGAACCCAGCATTTTTTCCTTTATCTGGAAATACTCGCGGCGTGACCAGCTTTACCTGCTGGCCTTCACGCTGTTCACCTTTCCGTTTCTCTACGCCACGCTGGAACTGCCCAAGCGGATCATCAACGATGCCATCGGCGCAGAGAGTGACAGGGTTTCGGTATTTGGTTTCGAGATTACCCAGGTGCAGTTCCTGCTGGCCCTGTGCTTTACCTATCTGATCGCCGTCATCGTGCACGGCTTGTTGAAAATGCGGCTGAACACTCTGAAAGGGGTCCTGTCGGAACGCCTGTTGCGGCGGTTTCGCTATCAGTTGATCAGCCGGATGATGCGGTTTCCGCGCAGTTATTTCCGCAAGACCTCGCAGGGGGAACTGGTCAGCATGGTCACCTCGGAGGCGGAGCCGATGGGAGGCCTGATGGGCGATTTCATCGCCCAGCCGATGTTCCAGGCGGGTCAGATGCTGATCATCGTGATTTTCCTGTTCCTGCAAAGCTTCTGGTTCGGTCTTGCCGGGGTTGCCCTTATCCCGCTCCAGGCCTGGATCATCCCGATGCTGCAGCGGCAGATCAACGAGCTGAACAAGGTCCGGATCAAGGAAGTGCGCCAGTTCTCGGCCGAGATCGGAGAAACTGCTGCGGGCATCGCGGATCTGCGCAGCAACGGTGGCTGGCGCTACCGGCTGGCGGCCTTTACCGACCGGCTGGGCCTGCTGTTCGACGTGCGGTTCCGCATCTACCAGAAGAAATTCTTCATGAAGTTCCTGAACAACTTCATCACCCAGCTGACGCCGTTTTTCTTTTACGCGGTGGGCGGCTATCTGGCGATTCAGGGGCAGATTACCGTGGGTGCGCTGGTTGCGGCGCTGGCCGCTTACAAGGACCTTTCGAGCCCCTGGAAGGAGCTGTTGACCTACTACAACCAGACCCAGGACATGTCGGTGCGCTGGGACGTGGTGATAGAACGCTTCAACCCGCCAAGGATGATCGACGAAGCGCTTTTTGAGGGCAGCCCGGAAGAGATCCCGCATCTGCGCGGCGATATCGCGTTTGACAGGGTGACGGTGCGGGACGAGGACGGCACAAACATCCTGCAGGACCTGAGCTTTACCATCCCCGCGGGCAGTTGTGTTGCCATCGAAGTCCCGAGCCAGTCGGAGCGGACGGCGCTGGCAGATGTGCTGATCCGAGAGGTGATCCCGTCACGGGGGCATGTCCATATCGCCGGAAACGATCTGGCCGGTCTGCACCAGGCGGTGATCGCGGCGCGAATCGGCTATGCGGGTTCGCAGCCCTATATTTTCCAGGGAACCGTAGGGGACAACCTGCTGATGCCCCTGATGACTCATCCGTCGACCGTTCTGTGGGATCCCAAGATGAGCGACCGGACCACGATCGAGGCGCGCCGATCCGGCAACAGCCCGGACAGCACCAAGGCAGAATGGCTCGACCCGTCGATCGCGGATCTGGAAACCAGGGAGCAGATCTTCGATTTCTGGTACAAGATCACATCGGCGGTGGGCACCGCCGATCTGATTTTCCACAACATGCTGGATTCCCGCATGGACCCGGACAAACATCCGGAACTGGCCCGCCGGATCGTGGCGCTGCGCGATGAGGTGCACCAGCGGCTGAAGGCCGACAAGCTGGACAAGGCTGTGTATCGTTTCGATCCCGAGGCTTTCAACCCGGCGGTGCCTCTGGGCGGCAACCTGATGTTTGCCGCGCCGCGCCGGGCGATCACCCAGAAAGGGCTGGTCGAAGAGGGCGGTTTCCTTGGCATGATCATCGAACAGGGCCTGGCGGAGCAGGGCATCGCCATTTCCCAGACCCTGATCGAGACGCTGCACGATACCTTTGGCCGCGACGGCACCGATCATCATCACCCGCTGTTCACCGCGCTGGGGATTGAGGATACCTTGTATGAGCAACTGGTCGACATCGCGCAGCGCCGCCGGGACAAGGGCGATGCAGCACTCACCGAGCAGGAATTCGCGCTGCTGCTGACGGTGCCTTTCGCCTTTACCGCCGAACAGATCGGCCCCGGTTTTCCCGAAAGCTTCAAACGGGAAATCCTGTCGATCCGCAAATCGCGCGGGCCCAAGCTGCGCGAAAAGGCGAAAGATCTGTTTGTCGAGATTGCGCCCGAAAATTACCTACCGCGGCTGACCATACTGGAGAACCTGATTTACGGTCGTTTTTCAGCCATGGCAGGGTTGCAGGCCGATCTGGTCCGTGACGCGGTGGTCGAGGTGATGGCGGCACATAACCTCATGCAGATGGTCTCGGCCAACCTCTTTGACGTTCCGACCGATATCGGCGGGGCAAATCTGCCGGTGCTGTTTCAGGAGCGGGCGGCCTTTGGCCGGGCGGTGATCAAACAGCCGGATGTGCTGGTGTTCAATCAGGTCCTTGCCGGAGCCGATGCCCGGACCCAGAAGCAGATCAGCGACCGCCTGAGCGACCTGCTGCCCCATACCACGCAGATTTTCCTGAATGACAAGTTCGCGGATGTGGAGGCCTATGACGTGCACATCGAAATCCGCAATGGTCGTCTGGACGGTGCCTCCGAGGCCGAAGACAGCGACATGGACGAAGGCGCATCGGACGACCTGCGCCGGAAACTGCGCATCATCGCAAGCAACAGCCTGTTCAGCACGCTTGAACCGCGCCAGCAGCGTTTGCTGGCCTTTGCCGCGCAATGGTACAGCGCGGAGGCGGGGCAGGTCATCTTTTCCACCGGCGAGCGGGCTGATGCCGCTTATCTGTGCCTGTCAGGCAATGCGGAAATCGTCTGGGCCGGAAAGAACGGTGACACGCACCATGTCGCCGACGTGGGGCCGGGCCGGTTGATGGGCGATCTTTCGATCATTCTGGACGAACCCCGGCAGATGAACCTGATTGCGACCGAACCCTGCCTGTTCCTGCGCATCGGGGCGGAGCAGTTCCGCTCTGTTCTGGAAAGCGACAAGACCTTGCTGCTGACCCAGTTGCGCACGGTTGCCGGCCATCTGACCGGCGCGGCCGAACTGATGCGCGCGGCGGGGCTGGAAGTGCCACGGGATTTCGGGCCGCCGCTCCCGCCCGCCATTCCGCAGGAGCCCGATCAGGGGCAAGAACCTTGACCGGAAATTATTCCGGTCTGGGGTCCTTTGTCGCCCCGGCGCGGGAAAAGTCGGAACTGTGGCGTTTCGCAGTGGGTGTGGTCTTCGCGATTGCGGCCTATTTTGCCTTGAACCGGCTCTTTTTCGGCGCGGTTTACCAGATTGCCGGAAACCGGAGCAACGCGCTCTACAACGATCTGGTTACCGGGGAGACGCCCCTGGCGATGTTCCTGCTGCTGTCCAGCTTTGCCTGTATGGTGTTGAGCGTGGCCCTTGTTGTGCGTGTGCTGCATCGGCGGCCGGTTCGCAGCCTGATCGGACCTATGCCCCTGGCATGGAAGGATTTTCGCGCGGTCACGCTGATGCTGGCGGGTCTCAGCCTGGCGCTCGCCCTGCTGCCGCCCTGGGACATGGGCGGCCCTTTCGTGTCCAACATGCCTTTCGGGCAATGGCTGGTGTTGCTGCCCTTGTCCCTGTTGGGTGTTTTCGTGCAGGTCAGCGCGGAAGAGATCTTCTTTCGCGGCTATGTCCAGCAGCAACTGGCGGCGCGGTTCCGCTCTCCGCTTGTCTGGATGATCGCGCCTTCGGCATTGTTTGCACTGGGCCATTATCTGCCTGATTCAGCTGGTGAAAACGCCTTTGCAATCGCGCTTTGGGCTGGTGTTTTCGGGGTGCTCATGGCGGATCTGACCGCGCGGTCGGGGTCACTCGGGCCTGCAATCGCGCTGCACTTTTGCAATAACGTGTCGGCGATCCTGATCGTCTCCCTGCCCGACAACCTGTCGGGCCTTGCGCTCTACCTCACCCCCTTCGGCATGCAGGACACCGAGATGCTTGCAGACTGGCTGCCCGTGGATTTCGCGATGATGCTCGTGTTCTGGCTGGCTGCCCGGGTCGCGATCCGCCGTTGATTGCATTTGTCGCACTCGGGGCTTATCTGGGGGCAAACAAGTCGTCAGGGGCCTGATATGAACTGGATCACGAACTATGTCCGTCCGCGGATCAATTCGATCTTTTCGCGTCGTGAAACGCCGGACAATCTGTGGACGAAATGCGATGACTGCGGCACCATGCTGTTTCACCGCGAGGTATCGGATAACCTGAACGTCTGTACCAACTGCGGCCACCATATGCCGATTTCCCCGCGTGACCGCTTTCGCGCGTTGTTCGACGGTGGCATTTATACCGACATCAAGGTGCCCGTGCCGCCTGCCGACCCGCTGCAGTTCCGGGATCAGAAACGCTATCCCGACCGTCTGAAGGCGGCACAGCGCGAGACCGGCGAAACCGAGGCGATGCTGGTGGGCACCGGTGAAATCGGCCGCACGCCCATTGTGGCGGCCTGTCAGGATTTTTCCTTCATGGCCGGGTCGATGGGCATGTATGTGGGCAATGCGATCATTGCTGCCGCGCAGGAAGCGGTGAAGCTGAAGCGCCCGCTGATCCTGTTTTCCGCTGCGGGCGGTGCGCGGATGCAGGAAGGCATCCTGAGCCTGATGCAGATGCCGCGCACCACGGTGGCGGTGCAGATGCTGAAAGAGGCCGGTCTGCCCTATATCGTCGTGCTGACCCATCCGACCACCGGTGGGGTGACGGCCAGCTATGCCATGCTGGGTGACGTTCAGATTGCGGAACCCAACGCATTGATCTGCTTTGCCGGCCCACGGGTAATTGAACAGACCATCCGTGAAAAGCTGCCTGACGGATTCCAGCGTGCGGAATACCTGCTGGATCACGGCATGCTGGACCGGGTGACACCCAGGACCGAGCTGCGCGAGGAGCTGATCGGCATCACCCGAATGCTGCTGGGCCTGCCACCTGCCGTGCGCGGCGATCTGCCCGCGCCCGAAGAGGAGGGCGGGGAACTGGCGCATGCGCTGACAGGCGCGGAAGCCAAACCCGCGGACGCGTCCAAGAAGGACGCCCCAAAAGCCGAGAAGAAATGACAGCCCCGACATCGGACGCCATCCTTGCGCGGATGATGGCGCTGCACCCCAAGATCATCGACCTGACGCTCGACCGGATGTGGCGGCTGCTGGAAGCACTGGGCAATCCGCAAAACGATCTGCCACCGGTGATCCATATTGCCGGCACCAATGGCAAGGGGTCGACCCAGGCCATGATTCGCGCAGGCCTTGAGGCGGCGGGCAAAGATGTGCATGCCTATACATCCCCCCATCTGGCGCGGTTTCACGAACGGATCCGGCTGTCTGGCGAGTTGATCGCCGAGGATGCGCTGACCGAGGTGCTGGATGAATGCTACGCCGCCAACGGCGGCGGCAACATCACCTATTTCGAGATCACGACCGCGGCGGCGCTGCTGGCATTTGCCCGCACGCCTGCGGACTACACGCTGTTGGAAGTCGGTCTGGGCGGACGACTGGACGCGACCAATGTGGTGGAAAAACCCGCGCTGAGCATCATCACCCCGGTGTCGGTGGACCATCAGCAATACCTGGGTGAAACACTGGCCGAAATCGCGGGCGAAAAGGCGGGGATCATCAAACGGGGCGTGCCCTGCATCGTGGGACCGCAGGAGGAAGCGGGCCTTGAGGTGATCGAGGCACGGGCGGCGCGGCTGGGCGCGCCGGTGCTGGCATATGGACAGCAATGGCATATCGGTCAGGAAGCCGGGCGCATGGTCTATCAGGACGAGCGCGGTCTGCTGGACCTGCCCCTGCCCAATCTGCCCGGTGCGCATCAGGTGATGAACGCCGGGGCGGCGCTGGCCGCTCTGCGGCATCTGGGCGTGAGCAACGAGGCCTGCGAGGCTGCGGTGACCGGTGCCTACTGGCCCGCACGGATGCAGCGGCTCAGAACCGGGCCGCTGGTCGATCTTGCGGGCGCGGCCGATCTGTGGCTGGACGGGGGTCACAACCCGGCGGCGGGCGAGGCTATCGCGGCATTGCTTGCCGAGGCGCCCGACCGCCCCACCCACCTGATCTGCGGCATGCTGAACACCAAGGATATCGGCGGTTACCTGCGCCCGCTGGCAGCACATGCGCGGTCGCTGCATGCGGTTTCCATCCCCGGCGAAGCCGCGACACTGCCCGCTTCGGAAACCGCCAAGGCCGCGCGGGCGGCAGGACTGGAGGCCGTGGAATCACCCGATGTGGCACATGCGCTTGCTGATATCGTGGCGCAGGACCCCCATGCACGGGTGCTGATCTGCGGGTCGCTTTACCTTGCCGGTGTGGTGTTGCGCGAAAACAGCTAACGGGCGATATTTCGTTGCAGATGCTCCTCTGGGGGCCAGATGTGGTATGATGTACCTCAATTCACACGTGGTTTGACCACAAGAACATATTGAGGACGACACCGGAGCAGCACCATGGCACATCAATCGAACACCATCTCCGAAAAGCAGAGCGACGACCGTGGCCTGTCTCAGGCGATCTTTATCATGGTTGGCATCGGCATCATCCTGGGCGGTCTTTGGTTTCTGTATCAAAGCACCGCGCCTTATCATCCGGACGTCACCGGCGGGCAGGAAGAGATCTATCTGTCCACCGACAGCTAGGCTCTGGACCCATTAATTCTATTTGCTCAGTTTGACAGATTTTTTCGCAGACCAGAAGCATCTGCGCAAGAATAGTGGTTCTATTTCAAGCAGATGCGCCACCTCCTCTCGGGACATTGCTGCGCAATGCCCTGCCGGGCAATGGGCTGCGGGAAAATCCGTCAAACCCGTCACGCCAAAGGCGTGCCAACATGACTCGGCGCTCCTTCGGAGCGACGGGCGGC
>Ga0189278_10078_pt1 | contig 141533 bp, 143 predicted proteins | sample N26A9minimetaG_FD_130326 | JGI IMG/M metagenome (GOLD analysis project Ga0189278, IMG submission 130326) | Marine microbial communities from the Costa Rica Dome - N26 A9 mini metaG | ecosystem: Environmental > Aquatic > Marine > Oceanic > Photic zone | place: Costa Rica: the Eastern Pacific...
ATGCAGTGAAAAAGAAAAAGTAAGCTTTTGAATTTGTGTCTTAAACCTGGTGAGGAATGAGATCTTCGCCGGAATTTGTGACTTGCCCGAAACCCTTGACAGAGGCCCGCCCCATTACGGAAGCGGGTCTATTTTGCCAACCACGCAAGCAATGGCGATTTCGTCCTGATCTGGACCGTGCTGCCCGGCAAGCTGCGCGAGAAAACCCGCCCCGTCGCCGCTGCGGACTACTGGTTGTCCTCCAAACTGAAGACATTCATCGGCAGATCGGTGTTCAACGCCCTGCTGATTGAACGCAACCCCGAAGAACGCACCGCCGATCCGGTGCAGCAAATGGCGGATGCGCTGGATGCGGGCGACAGCCTGATCCTCTTCCCCGAGGGCACCCGCAACATGACCCAATCGCCCCTGCTCCCCTTCAGGACCGGGCTCTTTCACCTGGCCACAAAAAAGCCCGAGGTCGATCTGGTGCCGGTCTGGATCGAAAACCTGAACCGCGTGATGCCAAAGGGAAAGCTGGTGCCGATCCCGCTGATCTGTACCATCACCTTCGGGCAACCGCTGCGGCTGAAGCAGGGCGAAACCAAAGCAGACTTTCTGGAACGCGCGCAGGCGGCGCTGCTGGCGCTGTCGATAACCGCAAAGGAACAGGTGAATGGCTGACAGCTTTCTCTTTCTGCTGGGCTGCGTTCTGGCGGTGTTGCTGGTGGCATCGGCCATCGGGCAATTCCTGAAATTCAAGGCCGGGCCTGACGGGCCTGATCTGACAATCGAAAACCTGAATGCGCGCATCAATGCCTGGTGGGTCATGGTCGGCTTGACGGCGCTTGCCTTTTCGGCGGGCAACACCGGCGTTGTGATCCTTTTCGCGCTCTGCTCATTTGCCGCACTGCGCGAATTCCTGACGCTGACCAACACCCGTGTCTCTGACCATTGGGCCATTGCCGCCGCCGCCTTCATCGTCCTGCCGATCCAGTTCATCGCGGTAGGCATGAACTGGTACGGCTTCTACTCGATCTTCATTCCCGTCTACGCCTTCCTGCTGATGCCGATCGTCTCCATGCTCAGCGGCGAAACCGACAATTTCCTGATCCGCATCGCAGAGGCACAATGGGCGCTGATGATCAGCGTCTTCTGCGTGTCGCATGTGCCTGCGCTGCTCAGCCTGAACATCGCGGATTTTGAAGGACGCAACCTGTTCCTGATCTTCTTCCTGGTGGTCGTGGTTCAGTCCAGCGACGTGTTTCAATATGTCTGGGGCAAGCTGCTGGGAAATCACAAGATCGCGCCAAAGGTGTCACCATCCAAGACCTGGGAAGGGCTCATCGGCGGTGTCGTCACCTCCAGCCTGCTTGGGGCATCGCTCTATTGGATCACGCCCTTTACCGTGATGCAGGCGGTTGGCATGTCCATCGTGATCACCCTCATGGGCTTTCTGGGCGGGCTGGTCATGTCCGCCATCAAGCGGGATCGCGGTGTGAAGGACTGGGGCCATCTGATCGCCGGACACGGCGGTTTCATAGACCGGCTGGATTCGGTCATCTTCTCCGCCCCGATCTTCTTTCACATCGTGCGCTTCTACTGGGACATTCATTGAAGAACGCCCTGGCAGCAGCGTTGAAAAGCACCCCGCTGCATGTGGCCTTTGCCTTTGTCGCGATGGGGGGCTGGGCCATCTTTGCAAACAGCACCCATGCCATGCCCAAACCCTTGCTGGCCGGTCTTGTGCAGGGCAGCATCTCGGCGGCACTGACGCTGTTCCTCAAACGAACGGTGGACTGGATGCGCCCCCGGTTTTCCTATGGGACGGGCCATGTCGCGCCTGCCCTGATCGCCTCACTGGCCTCTGCCATGCTGCTTGTCACAGCGCATCTGCTGGCCGGCACGCCCGAAGTGGCCAGGACAATTGCAGTGCCGCTGCTGGTATCGGCCTCCTATATTTTCACCTACAATTTTCTCAGCCAGCACAGATCGGAAGACAGGACTCATGACTGACCTGAAAAACCGCCGCCCCCTGCAAAGCCGCAAGTCAGGCTGGGCCAACAGGATCACAGCCTTTCTGGCCGGGCGCGCGATCACGCCGAACCAGATCTCGCAGGCGAGCATTGCGGCGGCACTCCTGGCCGGTCTTGCGTTCTGGATGACCGCCTATGCGGACAGCACCAACTTGAAGGGGGCGCTGCTGATCCTGGCCGCCCTGGCCTGCCAATTGCGCCTGCTCTGCAATCTGTTCGACGGATGGTCGCCATCGAAGCCGGCAAAAGCGCGCCCGACGGGCCGTTCTGGAATGAATTTCCGGACCGTATCGCAGATATCATCATCTTCATCGGCATCGGCTTTGGCCTTGGCTCCCCCACCCTCGGTTTTGCCGCAGCCACATGTGCCGTCCTGACCGCCTATACCCGTGAACTGGGCGCCAGCATCGGACTTGCGCCCGACTTTTCCGGCCCGATGGCCAAGCAGCACCGGATGGCAACTGTCACGCTGGCCGCGGTGCTGGCGGTCTTTGAGCAGCATTTCCTGCCGCAAGGCACAATTCTGACCGTCGCGCTTTGGGTTGTGATCATCGGCTCCATCGTCACGGTCGGACGGCGCGCCAATCATATCCGGGCCGGCCTGCTCGGGGGGTGAAATCCCCTACTCCCCTTCCAAGGTCAGCGTGATCCTGTCCCCGGCAAACCAGGTGCTGCCGAACTCCACCGGCGTGCCCTCCGGATCGACATTGACCGAGGTCGAAAGCAGCACCGGCGCGCCCTCTGCAATCTGCAGATGCAAGGCCTGCGTGGCTGTGGCCAGCTTGGCCTTCAGCCGGGTCGAGGCACGGGTGTAATCGCGCACGCCCGAGCGGCGCAACGCCTCGGTCACCGAATTCACCTCTTCCAGATATGCCGGTAAGTCGGGGAAACGCGCCGCCGGAAAGACGCTGTTGAAAACCGCAACCGGCATATCATCGGCCAAGGACAGCCCATCGACCACATGCACCTGGGCGCCTTCCTCAAGCGCCAGCAGGCTGCGCTCCGTTTCCGTCGCGCTGCGGGTCTGCATGGTGAGGATCCGCCTGCCCGGAACCCGCCCCGCCGAAGCAAGATTCTGGTGAAACCGCACCCGCTTGCCAAGCGGATATTCCGTCGGCACCTGGGTGACAAAGACCCCGGCACCGCGCCGGGCAAAGACCACCCCCTCGTCGGCCAGCGCCGCCAGCGCATGGCGCACGGTGTGCCGGTTCACCCCGAAACGCGCCGCCAGCACGGCTTCGGTCGGCAGCTTGTCCCCGGGGGCGTACTGCCCGGCGCTGATTTCGCCGCTCAGCGTGGTTGCAATGGATCTCCAGATCGGGGTGCGGGCCATGTGTCACCAAAGTTTCACAGTTGCGGGGCTTGTGTCAGAACGGCGAATCCGTCATGATTTGTCTAGTTGTATAGTATAGTAGACAAATCCACAAGGTGTCTAGATGACCGTCATTCAAGACCAGAACGCAGACCGCAAGCAATGGATGAGCCTGCTGGCCAAATGCGATCCCGCCGAGCTGGATGGCGCCTGGTCCGCCCTGGACCTCAGCCTTGATCACCAGGTGCTGCGCGCGCCCGAGGTTGGCAGCGTCATGGTCCGCGGCCGTGCGGGCGCGGTGGGTGCTGCCTTCAACCTGGGCGAAATCACCGTCACCCGCTGCTCGGTCCGCCTGTCCTCCGGTCAGGATGGCCACGCCTATGTGCAGGGCCGCGACAAGACCAAGGCCCTGCGCGCCGCGCTGCTTGATGCCGGAATGCAGACCGCCGCCGCCACCGAGATCCGCGAGAAGGTGCTGACACCGCTCTCGACGGCAGCAACCCGCCGCCAGACCACCCGCGCCGCCAAGGCCGCCGCGACCAAGGTCGATTTCTTTACCATGGCCCGGGGGGAAGACTGATGCAGACACAGGCCCTCACAGGCGGCTTTGCCGACGCCCCGATCGAGGCGGCCACCGCCTTTCGCGCCATCATGCAGGTCATGGCCCGACCGGGCGAGATTGCACCCCTCTCAGGCGCCTTGCCCCCGGCCCCCCTTTCCGTCGCCGCCGGGACATTGATCCTGACACTCTGCGATCCGGACACGCCGATCTTTCTGGCACCGGGCCATGACACGCCGCAGATAAGGGCCTGGATCACCTTCCACACCGGCGCACCCTTTACCGGCGCCGCAACTGCCCGCTTTGCACTGGGCACATGGGACGCGCTGACGCCCTGCGACTTTGCCATCGGCACCCCGGAATACCCGGACCGCTCCGCCACGCTGATTGTGGAGGTGACACATCTCGCGCAATCCGGCGCCACCCTGCGCGGCCCCGGCATCAGGGATGTCACGCAGCTCTCGCTGCCAGAGATCAAGCGGTTTCAGGACAATGCCGCCCTGTTCCCCCTGGGTCATGATCATTTCTTCACCACGGGCACGCAGATTGCGGCCCTGCCCCGCAGCACAAAGGTGTCCTGATGTATGTCGCAGTAAAAGGTGGCGAGCGCGCCATCGACAACGCCCATGCCTGGCTCGCCGAGGAACGCCGCGGTGACAGCGAGGTGGCGGAACTCTCCGTCGCCCAGATCCGTGAACAGCTGAAACTGGCGGTGAACCGGGTGATGGCCGAAGGGTCCCTTTTCGATCCCGACCTGGCCGCGCTGGCCATCAAACAGGCGCGCGGGGACCTGATCGAAGCCATCTTCCTGATCCGTGCCTATCGCACCACCCTGCCCCGCTTCGGTGCCTCACATCCCATCGACACCGGCGCAATGCGCTGCGACCGCCGTGTCTCGGCCACGTTCAAGGACGCCCCGGGGGGCCAGTTGCTGGGCCCGACCTTCGACTACACGCACCGTCTGCTCGACTTCAAACTGGCCGCCGAAGGTGACGTGCCCGCAGCCCCCGAGAAACCCGCCGATCCAGCCCGGACACCCCATATCATGGGGTTCCTGGATCGGGAAAATCTGATCCGGACCGAGGAAGCGGGTGCGGAAACTCCCCCCGATCTGACCCGCGAACCGCTCGAATTGCCTGCAGAACGCCCCTTGCGCCTGCAGTCCCTGACCCGCGGCGACGAGGGCTTCATCCTCGGCATGGCCTATTCGACCCAGCGCGGCTATGCCCGCAACCACGCCTTCGTGGCGGAACTGCGCATCGGCACCGTCGCGGTGGAAATGGACGTTCCCGAGCTGGGATTCGCGATCGAGATCGGTGAGATCGAGGTGACCGAATGCGAAACCGTAAACCAGTTCAAGGGCTCCAGAACCGAACCGCCGCAATTTACCCGCGGCTATGGCCTGGTTTTCGGCATGTCCGAACGCAAGGCGATCTCCATGGCACTGGTGGATCGGGCCCTGCGGTGGAAGGAACTCGGAGAAGACAACCTGGGTGCTCCGGCGCAGGACGAGGAATTCGTGCTGAGCCATGCGGACAATATCCAGGCCACCGGGTTCCTGGAACACATCAAATTGCCCCATTACGTGGATTTTCAGTCCGAACTTGAACTGATCCGCAAGTTGCGCCGCGCAGTATCGGATACAATCAGGGACGCCGCCGAATGACCGTGTTGCCCCCCTCACCCCCAACCCCCTCTCCCCTTGGGGAGAGGGGACGCCGTACCCCATGCAGCGCAGCGCCCGAAGCAACAGGATGTGCTAACGGCGATAGCGTGGCTCCCCTCTCCCCAAGGGGAGAGGGGCCGGGGGTGAGGGGGTCACGGTGCGATAAGAAACTTCGACCTGATACTTGTGTTGTTAATCCGTGGTTCACGAATTCAGTGCCACCCTTCCCGGATGGCCAGATCCCATCCGCAGATCAGCAAGGCGCGTGCGCAGCGTCGTTGGATGACGGCGCCCGAAGACAAATTATGGCAGGCCCTGCGCAACCGGCAGCTGGCCGGTTTGAAATTTCGCCGCAAGGCGCCCCTGGGACCCTACGTTGTGGATTTCCTGTGCCCTGCGGCGCGGCTGGTGGTGGAAGTCACCGGGCAGGCGCAACATCGTGCCTTGCTTGTCCAGCGGGACATGGCGCTGCAGGCGCTTGGATATGGGGTGATCCGCCTCGCCCGCGAACAGGTCGACAGCGATTTTGCCGGCTTGTTGGCAGAGATCGCAGCCATTGCGCATCGCAGGCATTGACGCGGGCGCACCATCAGGCCTTCCCCCCAGTTTCCCGGTCAGACAGGAGCGGCATTTCGCATGAATGTTTCAGCCTATAACTTTGCCTATCTCGATGAGCAGACCAAGCGGATGATCCGCCGTGCCATCCTCAAGGGGCTGGCGATCCCGGGCTACCAGGTGCCTTTTGCGAGCCGCGAGATGCCGATGCCCTATGGCTGGGGCACCGGTGGCGTACAGGTCTCAGCGGCGGTGCTGGTGCCCGAGGACACCTTCAAGGTCATCGACCAGGGGGCGGATGACACCACCAATGCCGTGTCCATCCGCCGCTTTTTCGAGAAAACCGCAGGGGTCGCCGTGACCGAAGACACCGCCAGAGCCAGTGTGATCCAGACCCGTCACCGGATCCCCGAAATGCCGCTCCGGTCGGATCAGATCCTTGTCTATCAGGTCCCCATCCCCGAGCCGCTGCGGTTCCTGGAACCTTCCGAGGTCGAGACCCGCAAGATTCACAGCCTGGAGGAATACGGGCTGATGCATGTCAAGCTTTACGAAGACATCAGCCAGCACGGGGCGATTGCCACCGCCTATGCCTATCCGGTCAAGGTCGAGGGGCGCTATGTCATGGATCCCTCGCCGATCCCGAAATTCGACAATCCGAAACTGACCATGGATGCCATCCAATTGTTCGGCGCCGGGCGCGAGCAGCGGATCTATGCGCTGCCACCCCATACCCGGGTCGTCAGCCTTGATTTCGAGGATTTCCCGTTCGAGGCCAGCAAGGCGGATCATGCCTGCGATCTTTGTGGCGCCGGGGACAGCTATCTTGACGAGCTGATCGTCGATGACGCGGGCGGGCGGTTGTTCATGTGTTCGGACACCGATTATTGCACAACCCGCCGCGCGGCGGGCCATGTGGGCGCCCAGGGTGTTCCGGCGAAGGAGGATGTGGCATGACGCCCTTGTTGCAGGTTGACGCCGTTTCGAAATTCTATGGTGCGCGGATCGGCTGCGCAGAGGTGTCCTTTGATCTTTATCCGGGAGAGGTCATGGGCATCGTCGGTGAAAGCGGATCGGGTAAGTCGACGCTGCTCAATTGTCTGGCGGGACATTTGCAGCCTGACGCAGGCGCAGTACGTTTCGACACCCGCGCCGGCGGGTTGCGCGATACGATCACCATGTCGGAGCCCGAGCGCCGGATGCTGGGGCGCACCGACTGGGCCTTTGTCCATCAGCACGCCCGCGACGGGCTGCGCATGAACGTGAGTGCCGGCGGCAATGTGGGTGAGCGGCTGATGGCGGTGGGCGCACGCCATTATGGAGAAATTCGCAACACCGCGACGGACTGGCTGGGCCGGGTGGAGATTGCCGCCGATCGGATCGACGACCGCCCCAGCGCCTTTTCGGGGGGCATGCAGCAGCGGTTGCAGATTGCGCGCAACCTGGTCACCGGGCCACGGCTGGTGTTCATGGACGAACCGACCGGGGGGCTTGATGTTTCGGTGCAGGCCCGGTTGCTTGATCTGATGCGTGGTCTGGTCCGCGAGATGGGGTTGAGTGCGATCATCGTGACCCATGACCTTGCCGTGGTGCGGTTGCTGGCCGACCGGCTGATGGTGATGAAGGACGGTCATGTGGTCGAGACCGGGTTGACGGACCAGGTGCTGGACGATCCGCAGCATGGCTATACGCAATTGCTGGTCTCATCGGTCCTGCAGGTATGAGACTGGTTTCGCCGCGAAATCTTTCCCCTTATTAACAACAGGTTAATCTGATGATCCAAGTCGAGAAACTCTGCAAGTCCTTCACCCTGCACAATCAGGGTGGCGCGGTGATCCCGGTGATGCAGGATGCGGAATTTGCAGTGGCCCCCGGCGAATGTGTCGGGCTGATCGGGGCCTCCGGCGCCGGAAAGTCCACCCTGATGCGCATGCTCTACGGGAATTACCTGGCGGCCTCTGGCCATATCCGGATTGGCGGGGTCGATGTGGCCCGCGCCGAGCCGCGCGAGATCCTGGCACTGCGCCGGGACAGACTGGGTTATGTCAGCCAGTTCCTGCGGGTGGTCCCGCGGGTGTCGACGCTGGATGTGGTGGCCGAACCGCTGTTGCGCACGGGCTGCGGCGCTGACAGCGCCAGGGCGCGGGCGCAGGAACTTCTGGAGCGGTTGAACATTCCCCGGCATCTGTGGACGCTCAGCCCGACCACATTCTCGGGGGGCGAACAGCAGCGGGTGAACATTGCGCGCGGCTTTGCCTATGCCTATCCGGCGCTGCTGCTGGATGAACCGACCGCAAGCCTTGATGCGGGCAACCGGGAGGTTGTGCTGGCGCTGATCGAAGAGGCCAAGGCGCGCGGGGCTGCCATTGTCGGGATCTTCCACGATGAGGCGGCGCGGCACAGGGTCTGTGACCGCGAGGTGGATGTGACCCGCTTTACGCCCGGGCTGGCATGAGCGTGGGGCGTTTCATCGCAGTTGTCGGCCCTTCGGGTGTCGGAAAGGATTCCGTCATGGCCGGAATGGTCGCCCGGGCGCGTGATCTTGTGGCGGTCCGCCGGGTCATCACCCGGCCGGCGGCGGCGGGGGGCGAGGATTATGAGGCGGTGAGCGCGGCTGAATTTGCGCGGCGCGTGGCAGAGGGTGCTTTCGTGTTGCACTGGCGGGCGCATGGATTGTGCTATGGCATCCCGGCCGGGGTCGTGGATGTGATGGCGCGGGGGCAGGATGTGCTGGCCAATCTGTCGCGGTCGGTCCTGCCGCTGGCGCAAGCGCATTTCGACCGCTTTGAGGTGCTGTCGCTGAACGCGACGCCGGAGGTGCTGGAGGCACGTCTGCGTGCGCGCCGGCGCGAGAGTGCGGCAGAGATCGAGACCCGGCTGGCACGGGCGGATTTTGCCCTGCCGGAGGGCATCAGCGCCACGCGGATCGACAACTCCGGCGCGCTGCGCGACACTGTCACTCGCGCGCTGGCCGCGCTTTATCCGGCGAGGGCATAGCGTTGCAGAGCCTCGAACATCCCGTCATGACGCTCTCCCGCCAGGGTCAGGCTGTCGATCAGGAAAGGCTGCGGCAGGACTTCGGCAAAATGGTCGGCCACGGCGGGCAGGATCTGTTTGGGCTGCTTGACACGCCCGCTCAGGGTCATGTGGAAGCGAAAGGCGTCAAGCACATGGGGGTAACCCCATTCACGCAAATTCCGCTCCTGCTGCGGAGTCAGATGGCTGGCCCGGCGGCGCGCCAGTTCCTCCGCTGTGGGGGGCGCGCGAAACCGGTCGAGCCGCATCACCGCCTCGCCCGCGAGGTGGTTCAGCTGCTCCTGATCTCCGGTCGGGATCAGGGCGAGGAAGCCGCCCAGTTGCGCCACCTGAAGCCCGTCCAGCGTGACCGGGGCGAATTGGGTGCAGAACCGCGCCAGGGCCTGCGAAAGCCCGGCGACATCGGTGCCCGTCGCAAGGGCGAAGGGTGGTTTGATGGTGGCGTGGAAGCCGTATTTACGCGGTGTCGCGGTGAGGCCGGCAAGGTCGTGCCCGGCAATATTCGGGTGGTCAGCGGCGCAGCCCGCTGCGATGTCCCATCCCAGCCATGCGGCCCCCTTGTCCGCCAAGGCGCCCTGGGGCGTGAAATAGACCGCAAAACGTTTGAACATGAACCCTTCCTTTCAACTGGCACGCGCAAGCCGTGCCATTCAGATGTGACGTTGCTATGACACAAGAGACCGTTTTGACAAATGCAAGGATCGTCCTGCCGACAGAGGTGATCGAGGGATCGCTTGTGCTGCGGGACGGGCGGATTGCCGATATCTCGCAGGGGGGCAGCGCTGCAGCCGGGGCGCAGGATTGCGAGGGCGATTACCTTTGCCCCGGGTTGATCGAATTGCACACCGATAACCTGGAGCGGCACATGACGCCGCGCCCCAAGGTGGACTGGCCGCATCGTGCCGCGATCCTGGCGCATGACCGGGAGCTGGCGGGCACCGGGATCACCACGGTGTTCGACGCGATCCGGGTCGGGTCCATCGTGTCTTCCAGCAGCAGGCGCTACGGCAAATATGCGCGGCAGATGGCGGATGAAATCCTGGAAATGCGGGAAGCGGGGGTGCTGAAGATCAGCCATCATATCCACCTGCGCGCCGAGATCTGTTCGGAAACGCTGGTGGAGGAGATGGCGGAATTCGGACCGGCGGACAAGATCGGGATCGTGTCGCTGATGGATCATACGCCGGGCCAGCGGCAGTTCCGGGACCTGGGCAAGTTTAAGGATTACGTCTGTGGCAAGCATGGCATGTCCGACGAGGGTTTCGACGAATACCGCGATTTCCTCTATGGGCTGCAGGCCCGGCTGGGGACGGCCCATGAGAGCGCGGCAGTGGCGGCGGCAAAGCGGTACGGGGCGACGCTGGCCAGCCATGACGACACCACAGCCGAACAGGTGGACAAGAGCCATTTGCAGGGCGTGCGCATCGCGGAATTCCCCACCACCGTAGAGGCGGCGGAGGCCTGCCACAGGCAGGGGATCGCCACGATCATGGGGGCGCCCAACCTGGTCAGGGGCGGATCGCATTCGGGCAATGTGGCGGCAAGGGAGCTGGCGGAAGGCGACCGGCTGGACATCCTGTCGTCCGACTATGTGCCCGCGGCATTGATGCAGGGGGCGTTGATCCTGAACGAGATTTGGGGGGATCTGCCGCGCGCATTGGCCACTGTCACCGCCAATCCGGCACGTCATGTGGGGCTGGAGGATCGCGGCGTGCTGGAGGTCGGCAGGCGCGGCGACCTGATGCGCTTCGCGACGCTGGGCCATCATCCGGTGGTCAAATCCGTCTGGGTCCAGGGCGCGCGGGTGTCCTGATGTCGGGTGCCGCCGGGGCCGGGGGGGGGTGCGGTGCGTGGTGAGACAGGGGCCCGCCGGACTTGTTGCCTTGAAATCAACACTCGTCGCCGGCGACCTGTCAAATAAGACATGTCGAATGTGGCGCAACTCCGGCTCCTGGCAGCGCGTTTGCGGAATCATTGCAGTGGGTCCTGCGCGGCAATTCCAACCCATATGCCAAGCATTTCCGACCCAACCAGACTTTAGACATTGTATGGGGCAAGGTCAGGTGAGCGGACATTGCTGCCGTCGATCACTGGCACCCAGGCCCGGAACAAGCCGAAGGCGCCGGGCCATCGCCTGCCCGTGCCCCGGGTAGGCGATTTGGTGAGCCTGGGTATTCCCCCGATAGGACTCATCATGGTTGAGAAATTAAGTGGCATGAACATAAGCCAGCATCGCCTACCCCGGGCAGGCGCTGGCCCGGCTCGCCCTCACATCACATTGGACTCGTCCCCGCCAGACGCGTTTCCCACCGGCGGGATATTTCCGAGTGTTTCGATAAGTATTCTTGCATCCCAAGTTCAGTCTGGTATCTGATCAAAAAAGTAAGGATTGGAAACCGGAGATCCCCATGCCCCTAAACACACGTTTTACCCCCCTTGCCCTGACCGCCGTTCTGGTGGCAGGCAGCGCTGCCGCCGAGGGGGATGTGAACCTGTATTCCTCACGCCATTATGACACGGACGAGCGGCTCTATTCCGACTTTACCGAACAGACCGGCATCACCGTCAACCGGATCGAAGGCAATGCGGACGAGCTGATCGCGCGGATGCAGGCGGAAGGCGCGAATTCACCCGCAGACGTGCTGCTGACGGTCGATACCTCGCGCCTGCAGCGGGCCAAGGATGCCGGTGTGCTGCAATCGGTCGACAGCGACATCCTGGAAGAGCGCATTCCCGCCAACCTTCAGGACAGCGACAACCAGTGGTTCGGCTTCTCCCAGCGGGCGCGGATCATCTTTTACGACAAGAACGATGTGACCGAGCCGCCGATGGATTACCTGTCGCTGGCAGATCCCAAGTACAAGGGCATGGTGTGCCACCGCTCTTCCACCAATGTCTACAGCCAGACCTTGCTTGCCTCGGTGATCGAGAACCATGGCGCGGAAGCGGCGCGTGACTGGGCCGCCGGTGTGGTCGCCAACTTTGCCCGCGACCCCGAAGGCGGGGACACCGACCAGCTGCGCGGGCTGGTGTCGGGACAATGCGAAATTTCCATCGCCAACAGCTATTACTTTGCCCGCGCCCTGCGTACCGACGTGGATGGCGTGACCGCCGAGGTGGACCGGATCGGCTGGATCTTTCCGGCGCAGGATGCCGAAGGGGCGCATATGAACCTTTCGGGCGGCGGTGTGGCAGCCCATGCGCCGAACCGCGAGAATGCGGTGAAGTTCCTGGAATATCTCGCGTCGGATCAGGCGCAGGTCTATTTCTCTGCCGGGAACGACGAATTCCCGACGGTCGCGGGCGTGCCGCTGAGCGAGAGCGTGGCGAAGCTGGGCGCGTTCAAGGCGGATGAGGTGAACCTCTCGGCCGTGGCCCAGAACCTGCCCGAAGCGCAGAAGATCTTTAACGAAGTCGGCTGGAAGTAAGCCCGGCATCGCAACAATGGGGCCGCAGCGATGCGGCCCTTTTTGCATGGGCTGCAATGCCCGATCCAGCAGGGGGCTGATATGCGCCACTTCCGTCACATGCTCACAGTTTGTCTGGCTGTCCTTGCCGCCGGACCCGGCGCGGCGGAGGTCGACCCCGATGCGGTTGCGCGGATGCGCGCCGCCGATATCGTCATCCTGGGCGAGGTGCATGACAATGCCGCGCACCACATTGGACAGGCGGAACTGATTGCCCGGATTGCGCCAAAGGCCATTGTTTTCGAAATGCTGTCACCGGAGCAGGCGACACAGGTCAATGCGGACAGCCGCGAGGATCTGACCGCGCTGGCGCGGCAGATCGGCTGGGCGGAGTCGGGCTGGCCGGATTTTGCGCTGTACCGTCCGGTGTTCGAGGCGGCAGGGCAAACCCCCGTGGTTGGCGCCGCCCTGCCCCGTGACAAGGTACGTGCGGCTTTTGAACGCGGCGCGGCAGCGGTGTTCGGGGCCGGGGCCAGCCGGTTCGGATTGGATGCCCCCCTGCCGCAGGCCGAGCAAGAGGCGCGCGCGGCATTGCAGTTCGAGGCGCATTGCGCGGCGATGCCGATGGAAATGATGGGCGGCATGGTGGAGGCGCAGCGCCTGCGCGACGCTGCCTTTTCCGCAGCGACACTCGACGCGCTTGCCACCTATGGCGCGCCCGTGGTGGTGATCACCGGCAACGGACATGCGCGCAAGGATTGGGCCATGCCGGCCCTGATTGCCCGCGCCGCAGCGCAGACCAAGGTGCATGTGACGGGCTTTGTCGAAGCCCCCGCAGAGGGCGGTGATCCGCGTTATGATACCACCATCGTCACCGCCCCGGCGGTCCGGCCAGATCCCTGCGCCGCATTCAACAAGTAAGGACCTGCCATGTACATCGCGATGAACCGTTTCACCGTCCCGTCGGAAAACGCCGAAGCCTTCGAGGCGCTCTGGCTGGGCCGCGACAGCCATCTCAAGGAGATGGTGGGCTTTGTGGAATTTCACATGCTGCGCGGTCCCGAAAAAGACGGCAAGGTGCTTTTCGCCTCGCATACGGTCTGGGCGTCGGAGGAGGCCTTTCGCAACTGGACCCGCAGCGACGCTTTCCGGGCCTCGCACAAGAGCGCTGGCACCACGGCAAAGCTGCATGAGGGTGCTCCGGTGTTCGAAGGGTTTTCGACGATCCAGCATATCGCCTGACCTCATTGCCCCCGCCACGCTTGCGCTTTGCCTCCCGCCCCTTCATATTCAAGGTTACGAATTTTTAACGGGGAGGACAGGCGATGCATATCACCAGGCGGCGTTTCGTGGCGGGCAGCATCGGCGCGGCGGGCATGGCCGGGATTGGCCTTGGGCCGCGGGTTGCACATGCGCAGATTGATCTGGGCAATGTCCGGCTTGACGTGGTCAGCGACGGCGCGCTTGCCCTGCCGGGCAGCTTTGTCTTTGATCCGATGCCCAAGGATGAACTGCAGGCCGTGCTGGCGGCGCAGGGCATCTCCCCCGAGGTGCTGACCCCGCCCTGCAATGTGACCCTGATGCGCAGCGGTGACCGGACGGTGCTGTTCGATGTGGGCTCTGGCCCGGATTTTGCAGCGACCGCCGGAACCCTGGGGGCCTCACTGGATGCCCTGGGTGTCGCGCCGGAGGAGGTGACGGATGTGGTTTTCACCCATGGCCATCCGGACCACCTTTGGGGGCTGCTGGATGATTTCGGCGATCCGCTGTTCGTCGGGGCGCGCTATATGATGGGGCGGGCGGAATGGGACTATTGGCTCAACCCCGCCACGGTCGATCAGATTGGCGCGGCGCGTGTCGCCTTTGCGGTGGGGGCGGAGCGGCGTTTGCGGATGATCGAAGAGGACATGACATTGTTCGATGACGGCGACGAGGTTCTGCCGGGTGTTCTGGCCCGCGCCACATCGGGTCACACGCCGGGCCATATGGCGCTGGAAGTGCGGGACGGCACGGAATCCGTGATGATCCTGGGCGATTGCATCGGCAACCACCATGTCGCCTTTGCGCGGCCGGGCTGGTTGTCTGGGTCGGATCAGGATCAGGAACTTGCCGCCACAACGCGGGTGGCCCTGCTGGATCAGCTGGCACATGAACAGACCCGCATCATCGGCTTTCACCTGCCGCAGGGGTTCGGCCGGGTGGAAAAGACGGCGGATGCCTATCGCTTTGTACCTGGGATCAACTGACGCGCTGCGGTGCGGGTCAGATCCAGCGCCGGACCCGGGCGCAATAGGCGTCTGCCTCCTCCCCGAAGGTCTGGCGCAGCAGGGCCTCTTCCGGCCCGGCAAAACGACGGTCGAGCACCAGCCAGAGCACAGCTGTCAGCACAAGGCCCAGCAGTGACCCGTTGCCCATGGCAAAGGACAATGTGAGCATCACCAGCGCGAGGTAGATCGGGTTGCGGGACCATTGAAACGGCCCCTCCTCGATCAGGACCTTGGGGGTGTGATGTGGCTCTATCGTGGTTTTGCGGGCAAAGAAGTACCAGGCGGACCAGACGATGATCGCCAGCGCCGCCAGAAGCACGAGCCAGGACAGGGCATCCAGCCACCAGATGTCCGGGTGCAGCCCGGGCGCGATGAACTTGAACAGATAGATCGCGGCGATGCTGCCAAGCCACCAGACCGGCGGCAGATCGGGAAAGGCGCGCATCAGTTGGCCACGGCCTCTTGCACGATCTCATCCAGCAGGGCCTGAACCTCCTGCATCGGGCCTTGCGGATAGGTCCGGTATCCCACGACGACCTCACCCTCGCGGTCCGCCACGAAGATGCCATAGGGGCAATGGGCAATGTTCATCGGATCCGCCTCCATCACCTTACGGGACAGAACGGCAGAGCAGAACAGGAACACATCCGCGGCATCGAAAATCTTGGTATCGCTGCCGACATCGCTTGCCGTGCGGCTCAACATCTCGCCGGTATGGCTGACATGGTCGATGACCAGCCCCTGACCGACAATCGCGCTTTCCACATTGAAGGTGGCGTCGTCAAAGCTGCCGTCGAAGGGATAGGTGACCGCCTCCTGCGCGAGGGCCGGGGCGACGCAGCAGATCAGAGCGGTAAGGATCAGGGGCTTCATGACGAGTCTCCGTTATGCGGGGTCTGGAAAGTGTAGCAGAAAACCGGGGGAAATGGGAAAGGCCAAAGCCCCGGCCGCGAGTTTCAGCCGAAGATTTCTGCGGCGGGGAAGGGTGTGCCGCAGGCTGCGTGAACCTCCGGCATTGGGCCTTTCGGCCATTCTTCAGATGAACTTTTCAAAAAACACGCGGTTGAAACCATCTTCTGTCTTTCGCTCGGTCTCCCGATAGCCAAGATGCGGGTAGATCGACAGATTTTCTGTCATCTTCTCATTCGTATAGAGCTTGACCGAGGTTGCGTTTGATCGTTTTGCCTCTGCTTCGCAAAAGGCGATCAGGTGTTTTCCAATACCGCGACCCGCTGCGGTTGGGCGCACGGCGACGTTTTCAAGAAGAACCTGCTCACCCTCCTGATAAAACACGATAAATCCGAGCACCTCTGCATCCTGCCCGACAGCAACATGCACCACCCCGGCGGCGATCAGGGCGGCAAAATCGGCGACCATCGGGGCGGGCTTCCTGCCCATTGCCGCAACGTAGCGTTCATAGGCACCTGTGGCGCATTCCCTGACAGCCGTTTCATCCGCAGCCTGCGCCTGCCTGATGTCAAAACCCTTGTCCAAACGCGCTCCATACCGGCTTTGTTTTGATGGTACTGCTGGCACGCAGCGATAGGCAAGGAGCGTTCCAAGCGGCATTTGCCATGGCCCCGTTTGGCGCAGCGGCCACATAAAGCCCCTGCCCGGCGCAAGCCGGGTCAGTCACCGGCCGACTTGAGATATTCGATCACGGCGGTCAGGTCTTCCTGCTTGTTCAGCCCGCGAAAGGACATCCGGGTGCCTTTCATGTAGCTTTTCGGTGCGGCGAGGAAGCTGGAGAGTTCCGCCTCGTTCCAGATCAGACCCTCCCCGGCGGCGGAGGTCATCGCCCGTGAATATTTGAAGCCGTCCACGGCAGCGGCGGCGCGGCCGACCACGCCGGTCAGCAGCGGGCCGGATCGGTTCTTGGCCCCCGCACCGATCTGGTGGCAGGATTTGCATTTGCGGAAGACCTTCTCGCCCGCTTTGGCCAGTTCGGGGTCGAATGCGGCGGCGGCTGCCGGTGCTTCCTCTGCCGGTGCTTCCTCTGCAGGTGCCTCTTGCGTCGCAGTGGCTTTTACCACCCCGGCGGATGGCGCCTGCGCCGCGGTGTCCTCGTCCTGCGGCGTCACATCCAGCACCATGGCGCGCATGGTGACCTTGACGGGCGCATCCTTGCAATTCTCCATGCAGGGCTCGCCCTGCCAGAGGGCATATTCAGTCTTGGCCCGGTCATCGACGATGAAACCACCGGCATTGGGCATTTCGACATCCATCAGGTTCTGGTCTGACAGTTCAAATTCACCGTCCACCAGATCGTTGGAATAGAGGATATAGGCAGTGATCGCATAGACTTCGTCATCGGTCAGCGTGCCTGCATTGCCATAGGGCATGGACCGGCGGATGTAGTCGAAAGCCGTCGTCAGATGCGGCCAGTAGGAGCCCACGGTCTTGAGCGGATCGTCGCGGTCGAGTGTGCCCCGGCCCCCGGCCAGTTTCGGCCAGTTGCCGATGCCTTCGGCGAAATCGCCATGGCAGGATGCGCATCTTTCGGCAAAGATCTCTTCCCCTTCCATGACGCTGCCAGTGCCTGCCGGCAGGTCCGCGCCGGAGGGGTCGATATCATGGTTCCAGGCCGCGATCTCTTCGGGCAGGGCGGGACGGCCAAGGCCAAGCCCCTGTGCCAGACCGGGGCCGGCACCGGTGGCGAGCATTGCAATAAGTGTTGCGGACTTAAGAAACCTCGACATTTTCCGCCTCCCCGTTGGCACGCACCAGCCAGGTCTGGATGCCGTTGTTGTGATAGATTGAATTCAGCCCGCGCACCTCGCGCAGCTGGGTCTTGGTCGGCTGGACATAGCCGGTGTCATCCATGGCGCGCGATTGCAGCATCATCTCCTGCCCGTCCCAGGTGGTGTCCAGGTAGAAACGGGTCAGCGCCATCTTTTCACCGGGCCTCGCCAGACGCGCGGTTTCCCATGTCATGCCCCCGTCCTTTGAGACGTCCACGCGGGTGATCGCACCGCGCCCGGACCAGGCGAGGCCGGTAATCACCAGCGGGCCCGCGCCATGGGCAATCGGGGCCTGCGGGCTGGGGGAGGTGACAACCGATTTTGCATCCATCGCCCATGTCCATTTGCGGCTGGTGCCGTTTTCCAGCGTGTCAGTGTACTTGCTGGTTTCCTCGCGGCTTTCGACGGGGCCATCCGTGACCTCGATCCGGCGGATCCATTTGACCCACATGTTGCCTTCCCACCCCGGCACCACGAGGCGCACGGGATACCCGTGCTCCTTGCGCAATGCCTCGCCATTGGCCTTGAAGGCCACCAGCACATCGTCCAGCGCCTTTTCCATCGGAATCGACCGCCCGTTGGAGGAGGCATCGGCACCTTCGACAAAGACCCATTTGTCCTTGAGATCACCAGCGGCATCCAACCCCGCTTCCTCAAGCAGGCTGCGCAGCGGCACGCCGGTATATTCCATGTTGTGGATCATGCCATGGGTGAATTGCGCGCCGTTAAGCTGTGCGCCGGCCCATTCCATGCCGGAATTGGCCGCGCATTCGCAGAAATAGACGTGATTTTCGCGCGGGAAGCGTTCGAGATCGGCATAGGTGAAGATCAACGGCTGATCGACCAGACCGTTGATCATCAGGCGATAGTCTTCCTTGCGCAGCTCGATCGCGCCCGAGTGGTGCCGTTCAAAGGCGCAGCCCTGCGGGGTGATCGTGCCGTCCAGCGCGTGGATCGGGGTGAAGTTGATGGAGCTGACGGTATCGGCGGTCAGCCATTCGACATTGCGCCGGATCACGTCACCCTCGAACCGGATCGGCAGGCCATAGGGGGTTGCATCCACACCATCGCCGAATTCCCGCGCCCAAGGCTGGACTTCGGTGATCAGCGGATCGGCCGATTGCGCCCGAGCCGTGCCTGCAATGGAGGCTGCTGCCCCTGCCGCAAAGCCATGCTTCAAAAACGCTCTGCGCGATGTGCGATCTGTCATCATCGTCTCCGTTAGCTTCGTATTCCGGCCTTTGCCCGCGCCCTTCAGGGGCGGATGTAGGCGTAGTTGTCTTCCTGCAGTTCGATCAGCCGCACCACGCCCGAGGGCACGACATTGGCTTCGTCCATCACGGAGATCTCATGGCCCGCATTCTTGCTCATGGCGCGCAGGGTGTTGCCGCAGGCTGCGAATGTCAGGTTTTCCAGTTCCAGCGACATGGCGGAAATGCGGTTTTCCACCGGGCTTTTGCCGGGGATCAGCATGTTCAGGCCGGGGCCATAGGCGACCACTTCGACCACCACGCTGTCACCCTGGGATTCGTAATAGCTGGCGACATTGGCGACATTGTTCAGCGCCATGTTCATCACCTGCGGATCGTTCTCATCCACATGTATGGCGACGTAATGCGTCTTGCCTTCGGCCCATGCGCCGGTGGCGATCGTGACGGCCAGTGCCGCTGCTGTCATCAGTTTCTTCATTGCCGTATCTCCTTGATCAAGGGTTACGTGCCTGCGACGGTCACGCTGGTATTCGGGTTCAGACTGATGGTGCCCTGTTTGGCGATATGCGCCTCGACCACATCCCAGATCGGCGGGCCTTGGGTGCCTTCGTTGACAGAGGCCCAGCCGGCGACCCGATAGGTCCTGGCCGGGTCGATCAACTCTCCTGTTTTCAGGAGGGTCATTTCGGTGATCCGCTCGCCTTGCGGTTTGGTCACGTCGATGCGGTAGCCCAGCCCGCCGGTACGGACCATGTCGCCGCCCTGCTGGTAATAGGGATCGGGATTGAACAGGTTGTCGGCCACGTCTTCCAGCACCACATGCAGGAATTCGCCGGTCATTTCGGTGCGATAGGCCTGCGGATAGGTCATCGAGGTCACGTTCCAGATGTCCTCGCGGGTGATGTCCTGCCCGGGCAGGATCGACGGGCCCCAGCGCACGCCGGGGCTGAGCGCGATTTCGGCCTCGCGTTCGGACAGAAGCGCATCGCAGATCAGATCGTCCCAGGTGCCGTTGAAATTGCCGCGCCGGTAGAGGGTCTGATCCTCTGCCGTTTTCCCGATCACCTCTGACATTGCGTCCAGATAGGGCGCGCGCTGTTCGTCGATCAATGCGGTCATGGGCGCATCCGGGGTGATCACGTCGGAAAAGATCGGGATCAGCTTGTGGCGGAAGCCCATCATGCGCCCGTCGCGCACATCCAGATCGACGCGGGACACGAATTTGCCGTTGGAGCCGGAGGCGATGATGATCGTCTCCCCAACAAGGACCGGTTCGGGCAGGGCGTCATGGGTGTGGCCCGACAGGATCACGTCGATGCCGGTGACCTTGCCCGCCATCTGCTTGTCCACGTCGAACCCGTTATGCGACAGGCAGACCACCAGTTCGGCCCCTTCGGCGCGGACCTCGTCCACCATTTCCTGCATGCGTTCGTCGCGGATGCCAAAGGAGTATTCCGGGAACATCCAGCCGGGGTTGGCGATGGGCATATAGGGAAAGGCCTGGCCGATCACGGCGATCTTCACGCCGCCGCGCTCAAAGAACTTGTAGGGCGGGAACAATTCGGCCGGCTCGTCCCATTCGGCGTCAAAGATGTTCTGGCCGAGGGCGGCAAAGGGCAGCCCCTCGACAATCTCGGCCACGCGGTCGGCGCCCAGGGTGAATTCCCAGTGGAAGGTCATCGCATCGGGTTTCAGCGCGTTCATGACGTTGACCATGTCCTGGCCTTCGGTCTGATAGCAGGTGTAGCTGCCGTGCCAGGTGTCGCCGCCATCCAGCAACAGCGCATCGGGGCGGTCGGCGCGGATGGCATTGACCACGGTCGCCACACGGTCCAGCCCGCCAACCCGCCCGTATGCCCGCCCGAGTGCTGCGAAGTCATCACAGGTCAGCGCATAGGCCGAAGGGCTGCCATCGTCGATGCCATAGAGTCTGCGGAAATCGGCGCCGGTGACATGGGGCACGGCCCCCTTGTTGCCGCCCACGCCGATGTTGACCTCCGGTTCGCGGAAATAGAGTGGTTTGAGCTGCGCGTGGATGTCCGTGACGTGGATCAGCGACACATTGCCGAAGGTATCGAACTCCAGCAGCCTGTCCTGCGTCAGCAATTGCTGGGCGGCCAGCCGGGACCAGTTGCCAAAGCCGGAAGCGCCATAGATCGACGCCGCAGCCATGGAAGTCTGTAGGAAGTCGCGACGCGAAATCATGGGGGCTCCTTCACGCAGATATATATGCGCATCTATGAATTTGTCTGGGGCGAAAAACCCCGTGCGGCGCGGCACACGGGGGTCTTCAGTTTTCAGTTGCGGACAGAGGGGCCTTCGACCGAAAGGCCATTGCCCCGCGAGGCCACGTAAAGCTCAAGTGCCACGAATTCCGGGCTGCCCGGCGCATAGGTTTCCGCGCGGGTGTCGCGGATACAGCCCTTGAAGCGGGAATGCGATCCGTTCAGCTTGGTGTTCTTCAGGCGGTAGACCGGAAAGCCGTTGATCTGACCCTGGCTGAGGTGGTCGGCGCGGATCATCCGGCCGAAGTTGTCCTCATGGCAATTGGCGCAGGACAGTTCCAGCTGGCCGGTGCGGGTGTAGTACAGCTCCCTGCCCTGTTCCCAGGTGGATTGCGCCGGACCGTCGATGGCCACGTTGACCGGCAGGCCGCGCGACACGGATGCAAGCGCCGCTTCCATGTTGATCGCGTCGCCTTTGTCGTATTTCCAGGCTTCCGCGCCCATCCGGTTGGTGCGGCAGTCGTTGACCTGCATCTGCAGCGTGCGCACCTCGCCCGCGGCCTCGTTCCATTTCGGATAGGTCGCCTTGACGCCTGCCATGCTTTCGATGTCGTTGTGGCAGGAGGAACAGGACTTGCCTTCGGTGCCGTCCGCTGTCTCCCAGGCTTCAAGCGCCTTTTCGACAAAGATCATGCCGGGGTTGTCGAAATCGTCGGCCTGCATGATCCGGGTTTCGTCACCCCGGAACAGCCATCCCGACAGGATCTCGTCAAACCTGTCCGAAAGATGGGCGGGTGCCGCCGTGCGCGTCACCATTTCCGTTTCATCGTTGAGGATCAGCGTATCGTCAACCGGGTCGGCCTGCGCCGACATTCCCATTGCGATCAGCGCACCCACGCCGGCCATTCTTGCCAGTCTTTTCATTATCCGTCCCTCCCTGAAACGTGTCGTTCAGCCGATCGCGATGGCCTTGGTTTCCTCGTAGACCGAACCGTCGTCGTCATACCAGGTGAACTTGAACTCACCTTCTTCCGGCACGATGGCCTCGAATTCGAAGTAGGGGTTCGTGGAAATCGCCGGCTCCATCTTGACGTCGATCACGTTCTCGCCGTTGAAGTCGCAGACAAAGCGGTTGATGATCGAACGCGGAATGGCGTTGCCGTCATCATCCTTGCGCTGGCCGCTTTCCATCTGGTGGCTGATCAAGGTCTTGATCGTGATCGCCTCTCCGGCAGCCGCTTTTTTCGGGACTTTGACGCGCGGTTTTACACCTGATGCCATGATAATTCTCCTTGAATGCCTTAGCCGCCGCAGCCGCCAATTGTGACCTTGACCGTTTTCGACGCCTTGGCGAAGGACCCATCGGCCATCTTGGCGATGGCGACAACCTCCTGCGTCCCGGCGAGGCGAATGCGGGTTGAGGCCTGCTGGGATGCGGCCAGCTTGCCGAATTTGAAGGTGGCCACGGGCGGGGTCGGGTTGCCCATTGCCAGCACCATGATCTCTGTCGCGCCTTCGGCAGAGACTTCGATTGGCACGGTATTGCCGTTTTCCGCGATTTCGGGCGCGGTCAGTTCAATGCCGCCTTCGCCCAGATCGGCACCACCGGTGAAGGCCGCGATTTCCTCTTCGCCCTTGGCGAAACCCCTGATGGGCAGCCCGGCAAGGACAAGGGCACCTGCCCCGACCGCCAGCGCGTTGCGTCGTGTAAATTCCATTCCGATCTCCTATCGTTCAGGCCGCGTCGGGCGCGGTTCGTTCCGTGAGCGTGCCGCCTTTCGTGCGGCTCAATCCTTGAGCGTCGCGAGGTAGGCGACGACATCTTCGATCTGCTGGGCGGTCAGGATGGGACCAAAGGTGTCATCCGCCGCCTCCCCCGTATAGGCATTGCCCGGACGGATAAATCCTTCGGTCTTGTAGAAGGAGGGCATCATGCTGTCCTCGAACATCACCTTGGCATTGGCGACGATGCCGCGCAGCTCTGCCTCGCTCCAGCGGTCGCCGGCTCCGTCCAGCATCGGCCCGATTTCACCGTGGAAGGGGATCTCAGCCAGATCGCTGACCTGATGGCAGGCAACGCAATTGCCCTTTTTCTTGTTACCGACGATATCGCGCCCCTCGGCAGGGTCGCCGGGCGTACCTGTCAGGGATGTGGCAATGGCCCCGTCCTCAAAGCTGACATTGGTCGGCTCGATGATTTCCGCCACCGCCACGGATGCCAGCAAGGCCGCGATGCCCGCAGCTGTTCCTAGAATTTTCATGGTTCCTCCCTCGCCCTTCGGCTTTTGCCTTAACGTAGCCCACAGCTTTGTGAACAGGCAACAACAAATTCAAAAAATCGAATGAATATAGGTTTTGATCGTCAAAACCTCTTTGTTCCCAGCCTATTGGCTTTGCTCGGCAAATTTGCGGGCGTGATATTTCTGAAAGCTCTCGTCGCCGTCATAGCCCTTTTCGACCACCCAGTTGAACATGTTGAAGGTGGTATGACGCCCAAAGGCCCCGGGCATGACGGTCACGGCGGCCTGCGCCGCCGTGGCATCCTCCGCCACCGTTTCGGGCATGAAAAGCACGGTGGGGGTGAACAGGACACCCCATTTGCGCACCATCTCCTTTTCGGGCAGGGCTTCACCATCGAAATCGGTCACTTCGATGTCGCCGAACATGTTGATCTGCACGACAAAGAAGTTCTCTTCGATGTAATCGGCGATTTCGGGGATCGGATAGACTTCTTCGTGCATCTTGCTGCAATAGATGCAGCCGCGTTGTTCGACCATGATCGCCATGCGCTTGCCTTCGCTGTTGGCCTCGGCCAGATCCTCCGACAGGTCCTTGAAGGTATCGCGCATCCAGGGGGCCTTGTGCAGCCCGTCGTCGCCCAGGTCCGCGAGGGCCGCCTGTGTCATTGTGATCAGGGCCGCAAGGGCCAGTGCGATTGGTCGCATGTCGTTCCTCCGCTTAGCGCAACGTGCCGATGTCCGGCGCGATCTCCAGCATCCATTGCGCGATATAGTTGATGGTGTTTGTGGCTATCAATATCCCGAACAGGATCAGCATCACACCCATGAGCTTTTCGATCAGGCCAAGGTGGCGGCGGAACCGGGCCATCCAGCGCATGAACGGGCCGATGAACAGCGCGGCGAGGACAAAGGGCGCGGTCATGCCCAGCCCGTAGACGAACAGCAGCAGCGCGCCGCTGCCCGCGGTATCTGCCCCGGCTGCGGTGAACAGGATCGCCGCCAGCACCGGCCCCACGCAGGGCGTCCAGCCAAAGGCGAAGGCCAGACCGATGACATAGGCCCCCAGCAGGCTGACGTTGGAGGTATCGCCCGCATCGGCGCGGAATTGTCTGTAAAGCAGGCCGATCCGGATCACGCCCAGGAAATGCAGCCCCATCGCGATGATGATTGCCGCCGCGATCCAGCGCAGGATGTCGAAATATTCGCGCACGATCTGGCCGAATGCCGTGGCCGCCGCCCCCAGCCCCATGAAGATCGTGATCACCCCTGACGCGAACATGCAGGCCGCCAGCACCGCGCGCCGCCGCACCGCGCTGTCTACGGGGGCATCCGCCGATATCTGGTTCATGCCCACGCCGGCCAGGTAGCTGAGGTAAAACGGCACGATCGGAAGGATACAGGGCGACAGAAAGGACAATAATCCGGCAATCAGCGCGCCAGCGAGGGTGATATCCATCATGTTCCGGGGTCCGTGCTTGAGTAATTCACATATTCATATTAAGTGTTATTTAACGGAAAGGTCAAACCGACATGTTGCTGCGTGCGCTGTTACTGCCTGCCTTTGTTGTCGCCGGATGGGTGCAGGTCGCCTCTGCGGAGCTTGCGCTTGTGATGGTCGAGGAAAAGGGCTGCATCTGGTGTGCCAGGTGGGACCGCGAAATCGCGCCCAAGTACCCCAAGACAGCCGAGGGGCGCGCAGCTCCGTTGCGGCGCTATGACATTGATACGCCGGTGCCGACGGACCTTGCCTTCGCAGGTCCGCTGCGCTTCACGCCGACCTTTGTCCTGGTTGAGGACGGGCGCGAATTGTCGCGGATCGAAGGCTATCCGGGCGAAGATTTCTTTTGGGGTTTGCTGGGTGCAATGATCACCCGCGCCGATCCCGGGATCAAAATGAACTGACGGTCCGACTGGCCGCGCCCATGCAGGCGCTGTCCGGTCCGAAACAACGAAGGAAGCAGGTTGATGGGGTTGCCGGTTTTTCACGACGACATGTGTGCGGAAGATATGGACAGGATGGCCGCCAGCGCGGTGCAGGCCTCCAATTTTCTCAAGGCGATCAGCCACGAGGGGCGGCTGATGATCCTGTGCCATCTCACCACCGGAGAGAAATCAGTGACCGAGCTGGAAGAATTGCTGTCTGCCCGACAGGCCGCAGTATCGCAGCAATTGTCCCGGCTGCGGCTGGAAGGGCTGGTCACCCCCCGGCGCGATGGCAAGACGATCTATTACAGCCTCGCCGACGACCGCCCGAGAAAGATCATGGAAGTGGTCTATGACCTGTTCTGCCAGGAGAAATAACTGAGCCTTTTCGATATCCAATGCGTGAAGGGAGGGGTCACGTGCTGAATTATCTGACGGAGCCGCAGGCGGTTGCGCTGATCGGCGGGCTTGGCGGCCTGTTGCTGGGCCTCGCCGCGCGGATCGGTCGGTTTTGCACGCTGGGCGCCATCGAAGACATCTATTACGGCAACTCCAGCCTGCGGCTGCGCATGTGGGGCGTTGCCATCGGGGTGGCGGTGATGGGCACCTTCGGGCTGGCGGCATCGGGGCTGCTCGACCTCGGACAGACCCTCTATCTTGGGCGCGGCTGGACCCCGCTCGCCTGTGTGGTCGGCGGACTGACCTTTGGCTATGGCATGGCGCTGGCGGGCAACTGCGGCTATGGCGCGCTGGCCCGTCTGGGCGGCGGTGATCTGCGCTCTTTCGTCATCGTGCTGGTGATGGGGTTGGCGGCCTATATGACCCTGGGCGGTCCGCTGTCGGGATTGCGGCTGTGGCTGTTCGATGCCGCCGACAGCCCCGGCCCGATGCCGGGGTTCGCAGAGGCGTTGTCAGCCCTGACCGGCCTGCCGGTTCATGCCACGGGCATGTTGATCGGGGCGCTGATCCTGCTGCTGACGCTTTTGCACAGGCCGATGCGCCGGGCCTATGCGCATGTGTTCTGGGGGGCGGTTGTCGGACTCGCGATCGTTTCGGGATGGGCAGGCACACAATGGGTGGCCAATGTCGGTTTTGATGCCACGCCGGTTGTGAGCCATACGTTCTCCGCACCCCTGGGGGAAACCATGCTTTATGCGATGACATCCTCGGGCAATACCATCAGCTTTGGCACCGGGTCGGTCCTGGGGGTGCTGCTGGGCGCCTTTGCGGGCAGTCTTTTCAAGGGGCATTTCCGCTGGGAGGCCTGTGACGACCCGCGCGAGCTGGGCCGTCAGATCCTGGGGGCCGCGCTGATGGGGTTCGGCGCCGTGATCACCGTCGGCTGCAGCGTGGGCCAGGGGCTTTCCGCATTTTCGGTACTGGCCTACAGCGCGCCGCTGACACTGGCCTGCATCATGGCCGGTGCCGCGGTTGGATTGCGCCAGCTGATCCTGGGATTCGCGCCGGGAGTCTAGGCCGCTGGCCTGCTGCACCGGGGCCGCCAACCGCCACCTTCGTGATCACACCTTGACCATTCACAACCCGCTTTGCGCAAAAAGCCACCGTCAGGCCCGGATCGGATCACCGGATATTGCCAGCGCGGACCGAATATGGGAGTAGTTCGCGCGGTATTAATTGGAAGAAAATTAATGAAAATTGCTGTTTTTGGAATTGGGTATGTGGGTTTGTCGAACGCAGTCCTGCTGGCCCAGCACAACACTGTCACGGCGGTGGATTTGTCGGCGGAGCGCGTGGCGCAATTGAATGCCCGGACCTCGCCGATCGAAGATGTGGAACTGGAACAATGGCTGGCCACGAAGGAATTGGACCTGACGGCCACCATCGACGGCGCGGCCGCCTGCCGGGAGGCGCGTTTCATCGTGATCGCGACGCCGACGGATTACGACCCCGAAACCAACTTCTTCAATACCTCCTCGGTGGAAGCGGTGATCAAGCTGGCGCTTGAGGTCAATCCGACCGCGACCATCGTGGTCAAATCGACCGTGCCCGTCGGCTTTACCGATCGGGTGCGCAAGCTGTTCGGGAGCGAGGACATCATCTTTTGCCCCGAATTCCTGCGCGAGGGTCAGGCGCTGCATGACAACCTCTATCCCTCGCGGATCGTGGTCGGGTCGCGCCGGGAAGAGGCAAAGGTCTTTGCCGATTTGCTGGTGCAGGGGGCCTTGGCCAAGGATGTGCCGGTGCTTTACACCGGACCGGCAGAGGCGGAATCGATCAAGCTTTTTGCCAATACCTACCTGGCGCTGAGGGTGGCTTTCTTCAACGAGCTGGACAGCTATGCCCTGGCCGAAGACATGAACGCGCGTGAAATCATCGAAGGTGTCGGCCTCGATCCGCGCATCGGCACCCATTACAACAACCCCTCCTTCGGCTATGGCGGCTATTGCCTGCCCAAGGATACCAAGCAGTTGCTCGCCAATTTCTCGGCGGTGCCGCAGAACCTGATGCGCGCGGTGGTGGATGCGAACCGCACCCGCAAGGATTTCATCGCCGAACGGGTGCTGGCGCGCAAACCTCAGGTGGTGGGGATTCACCGTCTCGTGATGAAAGCCGGGTCGGACAATTTCCGGCAAAGTTCCGTGCAGGGCGTGATCCGCCGCATCCTGGCCGAGGGGATCAAGGTGGTCATCTACGAACCGGCCTACGCGCAGGAGAGCTTTCTCAACTGCACGGTTGTGCGCGACCTGGAAACCTTCAAGCAGCAAAGCGACGTGATCGTGGCCAACCGGGCGTCCGATGATCTTTCGGATGTGGAAGACAAGGTCTTTACCCGGGACATCTTTGGCCTGAGCTGAGACCCAACAGGCGTTGCGGGACCGGCAGCGCCCGGGGCAGGTAGCGCCATTCAAACTGACGAGGGACCATGGCAGACAATCACCGCGCCTTCCTGTCCGGGCTGTTCGACGCGGCGGTTGCGGCCGCCGATCCGCTGAATGCCCTGGGCAGCAATCTGCCGGAAGCGCCACGCGGCCGCACCGTGGTGATCGGTGCCGGCAAGGGGGCGGCGCAGCTGGCGCAGGCCTTTGAGGGGCTGTGGGATGCGCCCTTTGAAGGGGTCGTGGTCACCCGCTACGGCTATGGCGCGCCCTGTCACACCATCCGGGTCATGGAAGCGGCGCATCCGGTGCCGGACGCCGCCGGGCTGGCGGCCGCGCAGGCGCTGAAATCGGCTGTCAGCGGACTGGGGCCGGATGATCTGGTCATCGCGCTGATCTGCGGCGGAGGGTCATCGCTGTTGCCTGATCCGCCCGCGGGGCTGACCCTGACCGATCTGCAGGAACTGAATGCCGCCCTGCTGGAATCAGGCGCGCCGATCTCGGTCATGAATGCGATCCGCAAGCGGTTCAGCGGGATCAACGGCGGGCGGCTTGCGGAACTGGCCGGGGGCGCGCGCATCTGCAACCTGATCGTGTCCGATGTGCCCGGTGACGACCCCGGTGCCGTCGCCTCCGGACCCACGGTGCCGGGACGGCCAGCCGCGGCAGAGGTCGCGGCCCTGATCGAGGCGCGGGGGCTGACGCTGCCGCAGGCCTGCATGGATCACCTGCGCCAGCAGCCGGAAGACGGGGCGGCACCGCACCCCGATGTGACGACAAGGATCATCGCCTCTGCCGCGCAGTCGCTTGAGGCCGCCGCCTGCCGTGCCAGCGCCGAGGGCGTGACGCCCTGGGTTCTGTCCGACCGGATCGAAGGGGAGGCCCGCGAGGTGGCCCTGGTCCATGCGGCCCTCGCGCGGCAGGCCGCAACCGCAGGCACGCCCTATCCTGCGCCGGTGGTCCTGCTGTCGGGCGGAGAGACAACGGTAACGCTGCGCCACAGGGGCAAGGGCGGACGCAACAGCGCCTTTCAGCTTTCCCTCGCCCTGGCGCTGGAGGGGGAGCCGTGGTTTCACGCCCTTGCGGCCGACACGGACGGGATCGACGGCTCCGAAGACAATGCAGGGGCCTGGGTGGACGGGACAACGGCGGCGCGGATCCGTGCTGCGGGTCTCGATCCGTTGCAGTCGCTGCAGCGTGACGATTCCTATTCGGCGCTCAAAGCGGTAAACGGGTTGTTCATGACCGGGCCGACGGGGACCAACGTCAATGATTTTCGGGCCATCCTGATCGGAACGCCCAGAGGCTGATGGCCGGAACGCCCGCGCCCTTGGGCGGGGACGGGCAGCACCGGCTTCCGGACCCTTGAATCACCCCGGCGGCCCGGTGGATTCGCGCGACGCGGGGGTTAGGGCGGACTGCGGTCTGCCGCTATTGCCAGGTATCAACACAAATGAAGACATGTCATTTTTGACATGTCAAAAATGACATGTCTTCATTTGTGTCAGGTTTGGCGCTTGTCAGGAGCGGCGCGCTTGATGGCGATCTGGATTGCATCTGGTCTGCACGTTCACACCTCGACACGCACCCTGAGTGTCAGGCGCAGTCTGACCTGCAAGGTCCGGTGCAGGATGCCGGTCCGGCCAGACCGGCCTCAATCATCCGGCAAGAGCCAGGCCATATCCGCGACCCGACGCTCCCGGTACGTCCTGATCTGCGCGGCATGTTGCAGCGTCAGGTCGATGTCATCCCAGCCCCGGATCAGCTTTTCCCGCCACATCTCGTCCAGCGCAAAGGCAAAGACCTGTCCCGCCGCGTGGATTTCGCAATTGTCCAGGTCGATGGAAACGCGTGCATCGCCGCCGCCCACTGCGCCCGCAAGTGCCGTAATCTCACGCTCCGCCAGCCTTGCGGGCAACAGGCCGTTGTTGACCGCATTGGCGGCAAAGATGTCGCCAAAGCCGGGCGCGATCACGGCGCGGAATCCGGCGTCGACCAGGGCGTAAACCGCAGCCTCCCGCGAGGAACCGGTGCCAAAGTTCCGGCCCGCGATCAGGATGCTGGCAGGCTCCACCCCATTCAAGGGGAACTCCGGGCGCAGCACCCCTGCCGCATCCCGCCGCATGTCATGCAGCAGGAATTCGCCATAGCCCTGCACACGGGGCGTCGACATGAACCGCGCCGGGATCAACTGGTCGGTGTCCACATTGTCCTGCGGCAGGTGGACGGCCCTGCCCTCATGCCTGGTCCATCCCGCCATCAGGTCCTCTCCTGCGTGACTTCGCGCACGTCTGACAGCGCGCCGGTCACCGCTGCCGCCGCGACCATGGCGGGCGACATCAGATGCGTGCGCGCCCCGCGCCCCTGGCGCCCCCGGAAATTCCGGTTGGTCGATGAGGCGCAGCGCTTGCCCGGCGCCACCAGATCCCCATTCATGCCGACGCACATCGAACAGCCCGATGCGGCCCATTCCAGCCCTGCGTCCCGGAACACCTTGTCCAGCCCCTCGGCCTCCGCCTGTTGCTTGACCAGTGCCGAACCGGGTGAAACCAACCCCGGCACCCGCGCCTTGCGGCCCCTCAGGACCGCCGCCGCCGCGCGCAGGTCCTCGATCCGCCCGTTGGTGCAGGAGCCGAGAAAGACCTGATCGACCGGCGTGCCCTTGATCGGCTGCCCCGGTGTCAGCCCCATGTAGTCATAGGCGGCGCGCGCCGCTGCGGCCTTGCCTGCGCCAAGGCTTTCGGGCGCGGGCAGGACCGCGTCGATGCCGATGGCCTGTTCCGGGCTGGTGCCCCAGGTCAGGGTCGGCGCAATCTCGGCGGCGTCAATGACCACCTCGCGGGCGAAATCTGCCCCCGCATCCGTGCGTAGGGCGCGCCAGCCGGTCAGGGCCGTCTCCCAATCGCCGGGCCCGGGCGCATAGGGGCGGCCCTTGATATAGGCGAATGTCACCGCGTCGGGGGCCACCATGCCAAAACGGGCGCCGCCCTCGATCGACAGGTTGCACAGGGTCATGCGCCCTTCCATGCTCAGCGCTTCGACCGCCGGGCCTGCGTATTCCACCGCATGTCCCTGCGCCCCGCCGGCACCCAGCCGGGCGATCCAGCCCAGCGCCATGTCCTTGGCGGTGACCCCCGGTGCCAAGGCCCCCTCAAAGGTGATCCGCATGGCAGCCGGTTTGCGCTGCCAGACCGTCTGGGTTGCCAGCACATGGGCCACTTCCGTCGCTCCGATGCCAAAGGCCAGCGCGCCGAAGGCGCCGTGGGTCGATGTGTGGCTGTCACCGCAGTTGATCTGCAGCCCCGGCAGGGTCAGCCCCTGTTCCGGCCCGATCACATGCACGATGCCCTGTCGCGGGTCGCGCAGCCCGAAGATCTCCAGCCCATGGGTGTGCGCGTTGCCCTCCAGCGTCTCGATCATGCGGGCGATGTCGGGGTCCGTGATCCTGTCGCGCTGCCGGGTCGGGGCATAATGGTCGGTGACGGCAAAGGTCAGGCGCGGCTCTGCCACCGGCTGTCCCCGCGCGGCCAGCTTCGCGAAAGCGTGATGCGACCCTTCATGCACCAGATGCCGGTCCACCCAAAGCAGCGAAGTGCCATCTTCGCGGCGCAGGATTTCATGCGCGCCCCAGAGTTTGTCCAGCAGGGTGCTTGGCTTTTTCATGAAAATGCACATAAATGTCCCAAGGCCCAAATGCAACAGAATGTCCCGCCGCGGCAGCAGCCTGTCCGGCGGAGATGGTAACCCGAAGGGGGTGTCGTGCCGGTTGTCGAAATTCACCTGACCGACGGAGTTCCGGCTGCGGTGAACGCCAACCCCGTCGGACCTGCCGTCAATCCGCGCCACCGCCGCGACAAGGTCCATGACATCGCCAGGGGGCGCAGAAGACAAGAGGCAGGCCATGGCCGAGATTGACCCGATCACCCTCGCCGTGCTGGCGGGACGGATGGAACAGATCGCCGATGAGATGGACGCGACCCTGTTCCGCGCGGCCTTCAACCCGATCATTGCAGAGGCGCATGACGCCAGCCATGGCCTTTATCACGCATCCACGGGTGACACGCTGGTGCAGGGCAAATCCGGGCTGCCGATCTTTGTCGGGGTCATGGCATTTGCGGTCAGGGCGGTCATCGACAAGGCCGCCGCCGATGGCGATCTGGCCGACGGGGATATCTATATTTTCAACGACGCCCATATCGGCGGCACACATCTGAGCGACATGCGGCTGGTGCGGCCCTATTATCGCGATGGCAAGCTGTTCTGTTACCTCGCCTCGGTCGGGCATTGGCATGATGTGGGGGGCGCGGTGCCGGGCAATTACAACCCGGCGGCGACGGATGTGTTTCAGGAGGCCTTCAACCTGCCCCCGGTCAAGCTGGCCCGCGCGGGCGAGATCAACCAGGACATCATCGACATCCTGCTGCGCAATACCCGCCTGCCGCAATCGGCAATGGGTGATCTGAACGGCCAGCTGGGCGCGCTGGATCTTGGCATCCGGCGGATGGATGAACTGCTGGACGCCTATGGCGCCGACACGGTGCGCGCGGCACTGGATGCCCTGGGCGACCGGGCCGAGGCGCTGATGCGCGCCGAGTTGGAGGGGCTGCCCGATGGCCGCTGGGAGGCCATGGATTACCTCGACAATGACGGTATCACCGATGAACCGCTGGCCATCCGGGTCGCGCTGGAAATCAAGGGCAATGAAATGGTGCTGGATTTTGCAGGCTCCGCCCCGCAATGCGCGGGGCCGGTGAACATCGCCCTGCCCACCACCGTGGCTGCCGCCTATGTGGCGATCAAGCATGTCTTTCCGATGCTGCCCGCCAATGCGGGCGTGATGCGCCCCATCGAGGTGCGGGTGCCGGAGGGGTCGATGCTGGCCGCGCAGTTTCCTGCGCCCACCGGCGGCTATACGGAGACGATCCTGCGAATGATCGACGTGATATTCTCTGCTGCCGCACAGGCGGCGCCGGACCGGATCGTCGCCAATGCCTATGGCACGATCAATGCGCTGTCGATTGCGGGCAAGCGCAGTGACGGGCGGCCCTGGGTCATGTTCAGCTTTTACGGCGGCGGGCACGGCGCATCGCTGGAGGGTGACGGGCTGAACCACGGCAATGCGCCGATCTCCACCGCCACCATTCCGCCGATGGAGATCCTCGAAAGCGTCTATCCCGTGATGTTCCGGCAATGGGCCCTGCGCCCGGACAGTGCGGGCAATGGCATGTATCGCGGCGGACTGGGGGCCATCTATGAAATAGAGGTCCTGGAAGAGAATGGCGCGGAAGCCTTCCTGTTTGGTGAACGCGGGCGGTTCGCACCCAAGGGGATCGCGGGCGGGGCGAACGCGGCATTGAACGTGTTCTCCTATGCGACCGACGAAGGTTTCGCGCATCCGCCGCTGGTCTCGAAGATGCGGGGCATCAAGCTGCGGCAGGGGCAATCGGTGCGGCTGGAAACACCCGGCGGCGGCGGCTATGGCCCTGCCGCCGACCGTGCCGCCGCCGCCGTGGCGCGTGACGTGGCGCGCGGATTGATGTCTGCCGAACATGCGGATGAAGCCTATGGTTTGGCCTGGCGGGAGGTCACCATATGAAGATCGTCGGCGTCGATGTGGGTGGTACATTTACGGATGTCTTTGTCCTGAACGAAGCGGACGGCACCGCTGCGGTCGCCAAGGTTCCCACCACGCGCCCGGATCAATCGGGTGGTTTCCTGACCGGGATCGGCGAACAGGTGGAAGACCTTTCCGATATTTCGGTCGTGGTGCATGGCACGACGGCGGGCACCAATGCCCTGCTGGAACGCAAGGGTGCGAAGATCGGCGTGATCACCACCATGGGGCTGCGCGACGTGCTGGAAATGCGCCGCCGGGACCGGCCCCGCACCTGGGGCCTGCGCGGTGATTTCGAACCGGTCGTGGACCGGCGGCATCGTCTGGAAGTGCCGGAACGCACCCTGGCGGATGGCACGATCCGCACGCCCGTCGATCTGGACGCCGTGCGCGCGGCGGCAACCACGCTTGCCGGTCAGGGCTGCGCCGCCATCGCCATCCTCTTTGCCAATTCCTATGCCAACCCCGCGAACGAAGCGCTGGCGGTTCAGGCCGTGCGTGCCATCTGGCCCAATGAACATGTCTCCTGCTCCTCAGAAATCCTGCCGGAAATCCGCGAGTTCGAACGTTTCTCCACCACCGCGCTGAACGCCTATCTGCAGCCGGAAGTCTCGGGCTATCTCGACCGGCTGGAAACGGCGCTGAAGCAGGGCGGGTTCGGCGGTGAATTCATGATCGTGCAGTCCAATGGCGGGGTGATGGCTGTCGATACCGCCTGCAAGGTGCCGGTGCGCACCGCATTGTCAGGGCCTGCGGCGGGGGTGATTGCGGCGGGCTATATCGCATCCACCGCAGGCTTTCCCGATGTGATCACCGGCGACATGGGCGGCACATCCTTCGATGTGTCGCTGATTGCGGGCGGGCAATCCATGCTGTCCCCGCAAACCTCCATCGACTTCGGCATGGTGGTACGCACCCCGATGATCGAGATCACCACCATCGGAGCCGGCGGTGGCTCCATCGCCTGGGTGGACAAGGGCGGGTTGCTGAACATCGGCCCCGAAAGCGCGGGGTCAAATCCCGGACCGGTGGCCTATGGGCTGGGCAATGACCGGCCCACCGTGACTGACGCCAATGTGATGCTGGGCCGGATCGACCCGGACAATCCCATCGGCGGCAAGTTGACACGGCTGGATGTGGAAGCGGCAGCACGGGCCATCGACGCCCATGTGGGCGCGCCGCTGAAGCTCGACACCCAGCAGGCGGCAGAGGCGATCCTGCGCGTCGCCAACAGCCGCATGGCGGGGGCGATCCGCCTGGTCAGCATCGAACGCGGGTTTGACCCGAAACGCTTTGCCTTCATGCCCTTTGGCGGCGGCGGTGCGCTGCATGCGGGTGCCATGCTGGCCGAGGTCGGCATCGCCCGCGCCATCGTGCCTCGGTATCCGGGGGTGACATCCGCCATGGGCTGCGTGATCGCGGACATGCGGCAGGACTTTGTCCAGACAATCAACGCACTGGTCGTTCAGCTGGATACAGCGGTGCTTACCGGTTTCATGCAGGATCACGTCGACCGGGGCATGGCGATGCTGCGGGCGGCACAAACCACCTTCGAGGCGCGAAAGGTCAGCTTCGAACTGGACATGGCCTATATCGGTCAGACCCATACGGTTGCCGTCCCGCTGGAAGTAACGGTCGGGGATGGCATCGTGCAGCCCCCTGCCAGGGCACAGATCGAGGCCGCATTCGACGCCGCCTATACCGCGACATTCGGGCGGCTCTTGAAGAACGGCGTGCGGCGCGTCCTGAACCTGCGCTCGGCCGTGACGGGCATCCGGCCAAAGTTCGATCTGGAAACGCTGGCCCCCAGGGGCACCAGGATACCTGCCCGCAGGGCCACGCGCCGCGTTCATTTCGGCGATACCTGGCGCGACACGGCGATCTACGACCGGCTTGCCCTGCCTGTCGGCGCCGAAATCATCGGCCCCGCGATCCTGGAACAACCCGATACCACGGTGCTGATCGAGCCGGGGCTGAAAGGCCGGGTGGATCGCTTTGGCAACACCATCATCACAGGTGACAGATGACAAAGGCGAAGATGACATGAGCCATCCCGAAACATGGGACCTGACCAGAACGGCCCTGCTGACAATCGACCTGCAAAACGACTTCATCCATCCCGATGGTGCCTATGGCCGCGCCGGTCTGGGCGCAGACAACATCGCCGCCTTGCCCGCCCGCATCGCCCCTCTGGTGCGGGCGCTGCGGGCACGGGGCGGCACCTATATCTCGGCCCAGTTCACGCTGGTGCCCGGGCCGCAGGGTGTGCCGCTGATCGCACCCCATCTGAAACAGCTGCGCCCCTTCCTGACCAAGGGGGACTTTGCCCCCGGCAGCTTTGGCCACAGGATCGTCGATATTTTGCACCCGGCGGATTTCGTGGTGGAAAAGGTGGCCTATTCCGCCTTCTACCAGACCCGGCTGGAATACATCATGCGCGCCCTTGGCCTGGAGCATCTGATCGTGGGGGGCATCGTCACGAACGGCGGCGTCGCCTCCACCCTGCGGGACGCGCATCTGCGCGATATTGGAACCTGCATGCTGAGTGACGGCTGCGGCGCCTTCCGCGACGATGTGCATGAGGCAACGCTGCTGTCGCTGGGCACGGTGACGCACCAGATGACCTGCGCCGAGGCGCTGAAACTGTTGGAGGACGCATGACCCTGAAATCGCGGCTCGGCACCGGCAAGATCCTTGTCGCCCCGGGCGTCTATGACGGGCTCACCGCCGCCATCGCCCAGGCGGCGGGGTTCGAGGCGCTGTATCTGTCGGGTGCGGCCCTGGCCTATACAAGGCTCGGGCGGCCCGACATCGGGCTGACCTCGGCGACCGAAATGGCCGATTCCATGGCGCTGATCGCGGACCGTGTTGAACTGCCGGTGATCATCGACGCCGACACCGGCTTCGGCAATGCGCTGAACGCCCAGCGCACGATGCGGCAATATGAACGCGCAGGCGCGGCGGCACTGCAGATCGAGGATCAGACCTATCCCAAGCGCTGCGGGCATCTGAAGGACAAGACATTGATCAGCGCGGCGGAAATGGCAGGGAAAATCCGCGCCATGACCGACGCCCGCCGCTCCGAGGATACGCTGATCGTGGCCCGGACCGATGCCATCGCAGTCGAAGGGTTCGGGGCGGCGACAGACCGGGCGGAAGCCTATCTGGAAGCCGGTGCTGACGTTCTGTTCATCGAAGCGCCCCGGACCCGCGCGCAGTTGCAGGAGATCACGGCACAGTTCAAGGGCCGCGTGCCGCTGCTGGCCAATATGGTCGAAGGCGGCGCAACCCCGATGCATGATGCCGGTGACCTGGAAACCCTCGGCTTTTCACTGGTGATCTTTCCCGGCGGCATTGTGCGCGCACTGGCCCGGACGGCGCAGGACTATTACGCCAGCCTCGCGACCCACGGAACCAACGCGCCCTTCGCCGCACGGATGCATGATTTCGACGGGTTGAACGAGGTGATCGGCACCACCGAGATGCTCGCGCGCGGCAAAACCTATGAAGGCTGAGATCCCTGGCAGGCCAGGCCGGGGGCGCTGCCCCCGACGCCGCAAGCGGCGTCTCCCCCGGTATATTTAGGGAACAATGAAACGGACAATGGCGCATCGTGCCACATTCATTGTTCCGTAAATACACGGGGTTTGGGGCAAAGCCCCAAGATTCTTTGGATCGAATGCGGCGCAGCCGCTCCTTATGGCAGCAGCTGAATGTTGCGGAAGGCCGCGTCGCAATTGACGATATCCACCCTTTTGTTGGCGATCCTGAGCGATCCGTCGACCAGCGCGAGGTCGTGTTTCGCGGTCAGCGCCAGCAATTGCTGTTCGTCCAGCCGCGTCTCGACGTAATGCATGAAAGTGGTGGTGACGAAGCTGTCGCCGTTCATCTCGTCCACGAAGGGGCGCTGGAGCACGTGGTGGCAGCGGCTTTTGGGTTTCTGGCTGAAGGTGCGCGCGCCGTTGAGACGCTCCACCCGCAGTTTCAGCATGAAGAGATCCTCATACATCAGCGACGTGACGTTCAGCGGGTCGGTCTGCTGATAATCCAGCGGCATCCAGTAATGGCCGTCGGGCAGCCAGAGCGCCAGCCATTCGGTATAGCGGCCTTCGTCCAGCATCCGTGCCTCATCATAGATGAAGTCGATCACTTGCTCCCTGGTCACGCTCATTCTGCCGCCTCCCGCGCGGGGGTATCCCAGGTCATGAACCGCGCCCATGCGTCGAACTGGTTGCGCATCTGACGCTCTGTCGTGCCGTTCTCCACCACCTCTTCGGAAAAATCCTCTTCGCCCGTCCGCAGCCGCTGGATGTTGACCCATTCCAGACCGTCGGCCTCCAGCCCCTCCTGGGCGCGTTCGTACATCTCAAGGTCATCATGGCCGACGATGGAGGTGGGCGCGTTGATCATGCGGTTGTACATCGCCGTGCGGGCAGTCAGTTCATCGGGCGCATCGACCAGCCGGTAGATATAGCTTTCCACCAGGGTCTTGTTCGCCGCCAGGGGAATGAAGATGCGCAACTGCTGGATCGGGCCCTTGATCATGATGTTGGGGAAATAGACCGTGTTGTGGCGGTTCTCGTCCAGGATCGCCTTTGCCTTTTCCTCGCCATAGCTTTCCACCATCTTTTCGAAATAACCGGGGATCCGGGAATAATTGGAGTGGATCGAGTGATTCACACCCGTGTGACCGTGCCCGTTGGGCCAGGTGCGGATACCCATGTTCTCGAAGAATTCGTAAGGGCTCATGAAAGGCGCGATGATTTCCATCGCCGGGGGTTTGGGCGCGTCTTCGGGCAGGTTCAGCTCTTCGTAGAGCTTTACCGCCGTGCCTGCGGAGGATTCATGGGCCACCATCGGGTGGCAGGTGTCGGTCTGGTTCTCCACCAGCATTTTCCAGTTGCAATGGTGCATGTAGCGCAGCGGCGGGCCTGCGACCTCAAGCCGTCCGGCGGGGGAACGGTCCACCATGTTGTCGAGCGATGACAGGCTGTCGCCGAAGAAATCTTCGAATGAAATGCCCTCTTCGGCCAGACGGGCAAAGATGAAACCACGGTAGTTGCGCACCGCGCCCACGGCCTTCATGCCCCTGGCGCTCTCCGTCTGGTCAAGGCCGGTGTCGGCGTAGCCTTTCTTCAACGGGATCGCCAATAGGCACCCGTCGGTCTTGAAGGACCAGGCGTGATAGGGGCAGCGAAAGAACTTGCCGGTGTTGCCCTGCCGGTCGATGACGATCTTGGTGCCCTTGTGCGGACAGCGGTTGTAGAGAACATGGATGTCACCCGTGGAATGGCGCACCTGGATCACCGGTTGGTCGCCGATGGAGGTGGCGAAATAGTCACCCTTTTGCGGTGTCTGGCTTTCGTGACCGACAAAGACCCAGGCATTGGCAAAGACATGTTTCATCTCAAGCCGGAACACCTCCGGGTCGATATAGACATCGCGGTGGACCTGATGGCCCTCGAACAATGCAGCGGCGGCTGCGGGGTTACCGGAATACTTGCCCATCGGGTGCTCCTTCAGATGTCCCGTGTCAGCCGGGCGGATCTGGCCCGGATGACGCAGATATGCGTGACCCTGCCGCTGGCGCTGGCGCATGCCGCCCCGGACAGGTCCAGGGTATCACCGATCTGCGCCGCGATGCGAAATTTGTCGATGCGGCCGGTCAGCGGGGCAACATCGACGATCCTGCTGAACATGGTCTCCATCGGCTGTTCTCTCATGTCAACTAGCATGAAAAATCATATATTAGCCGTCAAGCCCTTTATGTGGTCCCTGTGCTTCGCTACATTGTTCCAGGCAGGTTGCTGCTGAACCAGGGTGGCAGACAGGAAGGAATTTTACGGATGCAGGCACCGCGCGAGGAAACCGTTTCAGAGGCGGCACCCGGCTTTGTTTCGGACTATCTGCTGTACCTGCTGGCCGCTGCCAGCGAAGCGGCGAGCGCCCAGTTCCACCAGACCGTCCGCGCGGCGGGTCTTCGGGTCCCTGAATGGCGGGTGCTGGCCTGCCTGCTGGACGAAGACGGCGCGATGGTCACGCAACTGGCAACAGTTGCCCTGGCCGAACAGTCGCGGCTGACCCGGATCATCCTGCAAATGGAAAAGCGCGATCTTGTCGTCCGGCGCGGCGACGCCGCCGACAAGCGGCGGGTCCGGGTGCATCTGACGCCCGAAGGCCGGCGCCTGGCCACCAGGCTGGTCGCCGAAGCCAAGGTGCACGAGGCGGAACTGATCCGGACACTTTCCGGCGGCGACGGCGCGCGGCTGAAACCTGCATTGCGATCCCTGCTGGCAGCGCTTGAACCGGGAACTTCCGAAACGGCACGGCGCGGGACAGGTCAGAAAACGGGTTCACAAGTCAAAGAAAATATGGATTAATGAAAATGCATATAAATTTCACGACGGGTGAGTCCGGCTTTGTGGGCGACCGCCTGCGTGAAGGAAAAGGGAGTGAGACATGGGAAAGTTTACCAAATTCTTGACCGGCACAGCGCTGGTTCTCAGCATGGCAACCACGGCACAGGCTGCTGAAACCATCACGATCTCAAGCTGGCTGCCGCCCAGCCATCCGATCAACACAGGGATGCTGCAAGGCCTGATCGACATGATGGAATCCGCGACGGGGGGTGAAGTCACCGGCGAGATCAAGATGGGCCTTGCCCCGCCACCGGCGCAGATGGACCTGGTGATGGATGGCGCGGCGGATATGACGATCATCTTCCACGGCTATCAGCCGGGCCGTTTTGTCGGATCGAAGCTGATCGAAGTGCCCGGATACGAAGGCAGCGCCGAGGCCGCCTCGGTGGCCTATTGGCGGGTGCAGAAGGAATACCTCGATGCGCTGGACGAACACCGTGGCACCAAGCTGGTGGCGCTGACAACCCATGGTCCCGGGCAGATCCACTCCAACAAGGAGGTCAAGACACTGGCCGATCTGCAGGGGCTGAAAACCCGTCTGGGCGGCGGGGTGTCGGCCGATGTCGGGGCGGAACTGGGGCTTGTGGGCATTCAGGTGCCGGCGCCGAAAGTCTATGAGACGCTGGATTCCGGGGCCGCTGACGCCGTGGCCATGAACATGGGCGAGCGGATCAGCTTCAAGCTGAACGAGGTCGCCAAGAACGTCTATGAAATGCCCGGCGGCTTTTATCGCGGGTCTTTCGCGGTGATCATGAGTCAGGATAAATTCGACAGCCTGCCCGAGAACCTGCAGGCCGCGCTGGACGAACAGGTCTTTGGTGAAACGGCAAGCCGGATGATGGGTCAGGTCTGGGACGAAAGCGACGCAGAGGCGCGGGCACAGACCGAAGCGGCGGCAGACAATACCATCGTGACGGCCAGCGCAGAAGACCAGGCCACCTTTGCCGAAATGGGGCAACGGGTGCGTGACAAGGTTCTGGCGGAGCTTGAGGCTGCAGGTGTCGATGCGCAGGCGGCCTATGAGATGGTTGTGGCAGAGATGGCCAAAGAAACCAAATGACCGGTTCGGGCAGGGGTCATCCCTGCCCTTCCCTCACCCCTTGAGGTTCTATGCAACAGGTGATCAGATTCGCCCGCCTTGCTGCGGCCCTGCCGATGGCGGTGGCATCGCTCGCCCTGTTTGCGCTGATGGTGCTGACGTTCTGTGACGTGGTGCTGCGGTCGGCGCTGAATGCGCCGATCGAGGCCGCGACCGAATTGACCCGGATCGCCATCGCGATTGTGGTGTTTTCCGCCCTGCCGATCCTGTCGGCCCGCGAAGAGCATATTGCCGTCGATCTTGCCGATGGCCTTTTTGACCGGCTGCACATCGCGCGGCTCAGGGATGGATTTGTCAATCTGATCTGTGGCGTGATGTTGTACTGGCCCGCGCAACGGGTCGTGGTGCTGGCCGAACGGGGCCGCAGCTATGGCGACATGACCGAATACCTTTCGATCCCCACATTTTACGTGGAATATTTCATCGCCATCATGACCTTTCTGTCGGCGCTGGTGCTGATCATCAAGGGGCTGCTGCACTGGTTTGCGCCCCGCGCGCTGGAGACCCTGCATGATTGAATCCTGCATCGGCTTTGCCGCCGTCTTCCTGCTGGTCCTGTGCCGCATTCCCATCGCCTTTGCGATGGGGCTGGTGGGCATGATCGGCTTTACCTATCAGACCAACTTCACCGCCTCGATTTCGATGGTGTCACGCCTGTTGATCGACACCTCGCAGGACTACGGGCTGTCGGTTGTGCCCTTGTTCATCCTGATGGGCCTGTTCGTGAACAAGGGCGGGATCAGCCGCGAGCTTTATGCCGTCTCCAATGCCTTTCTCGGGCATTTCCGGGGCGGGCTGGCGATGGCGACCATCGTGGCCTGCGGCGGGTTCGCGGCGATCTGCGGATCGTCGCTGGCCACCGCTGCAACCATGTCCAAGGTGGCCATGCCCGAGATGCGCAAGTTCGGATATGCCGACAGCCTTTCGACCGCCTCCATCGCGGCGGGCGGCACGCTGGGCATCCTAATCCCGCCCTCGGTCATTCTGGTGATCTATGGGCTGCTGACGGAAACCTCCATCGGGCAACTTTTTATCGCGGGGATCATTCCCGGCGCGCTTGGCATCCTGCTGTATCTGGTGGCGGTCCGCTATACCGTGGCGCGCAATCCCGGTGCCGGGCCCGCCGGACCACGCGCGGGATGGGGGGAGCGTCTGGCTGCAGTCAAAGGCGTCTGGGCGGTTCTGCTGCTCTTTGGCCTTGTCATCGGCGGGCTTTACGGGGCGCTTGATTTCTGGCCGATCCACCTGGCCTTTTCGCCGACCGAAGCGGCGGGCATGGGGGCCGCAGGGGCGTTTCTGATTGCCCTGGCGCGGGGCGGGCTGAACTGGGCCGGCCTACGCGATGTGTTGCAGGAAACCACGCTGACCACCGCCAGCCTCTTTGCGGTGCTGATCGGGGCCTGGATCTTTTCCAACTTCGTCAACCTCGCGGGCCTGCCAGAGGCCTTGCGCGCAGCGGTCAGTGCCTATGACGTGTCGCCCTGGGTGGTCATGGCGATGATCATCGCGATCTATATCGTTTTGGGCTGCATCTTTGAATCGATGTCGATGCTGCTGCTGACGGTCCCGATCTTCTTTCCCCTGGTGACCGGCCTTGGCTTTGACCCGGTGTGGTTCGGGATCATCGTGGTGGTGGTCACGGAAATCAGCCTGATCACCCCTCCCGTGGGCCTCAACGTCTTTGTGCTGAAGGGCGTGGTGGGCGATGTGTCCACCGGCACCATCTTTCGCGGGGTGACACCCTTCTGGATGGTCGACATCATCCGGCTGATCCTGCTGCTGGCCTTTCCCGCGCTGGTGCTGTTCCTGCCCTCACAAATGTAACGGAGCGCCATCCGGGGGATGACATCGAAGTGTCCGACCATGTGACCGGGGTACGCCTGCCCCATCCCAAGTGGCTTTGACCCTGCGGCGGGGCGGGGAAAAACTTTTTGAAAAGTTTTGCCCGGAATTTTCGAAAATTCCGGCCCCCTTGGCCGTCTATTCGCCCAGGTTCGGCAGCCAGAGCGCAATCTGGGGGAAGATGATCAACAGCACCACCAGCAGAATCGCGCATCCCATATAGGGCAAAGCGGCCATGTAGATGTCGCGCATTGTGGTGTCAGGTGGTGCCACCCCCTTCATCACGAAGAGCAGCAACCCGAAGGGTGGCGTGGTAAAGCTGATCTCTAGCGCCATCAGGATGATCACTCCGAACCAGATCAGGTCAAAGCCCAGCGTCTGCGCCAGCGGGAAAAAGATCGGCACCGTCAGCAGCATCATGGAAAGCTGGTCCATGAACATACCCAGCACCAGCAGGATGCAGAACATGATGACCAGCATCACAATGGGGTCAAAGTCGAACTGTGTCGCCCAGCGGATCAGCCCCGAGGACGCCCCCGAAAACGCCAGCAAGGCAGAGAAGGTGGCGGAGCCGAAGATGATCAGCAGTGCCATGGTCGTCACCCGCAGCGCACCGGTGACGGAAGCCACGAAGCTGGCCCAGGTCAGCTTGCGGTAAACGATGGCCAGCAGCAGCACGCCGACACAGCCGAAGGCGGCGGATTCCGACGGGGTCGCCCAGCCGTTCATGATCAGCAGGATCACCCCGACCACGATCGACATCATCGGCATGATGTCAAAGAACAGCAGCCGCATCTTTTCGGAAAACGCGGTCGGCTCCACCTCGTAGACCGGGGCGGCTGTCGGATCCCACAGGCAGAGGCCCAGGATCAGGATCACATAGAAACAGGCCAGCATCAGCCCCGGCACCACGCCTGCAAGCAGCAGGTCGCCCACATCCAGCGTTGCCAGTGTTGCCAGCAGAACCGCCAGCGCCGAGGGCGGAATCAGCATCGCCAGCCCCCCGGTGCCGAGGATCGGACCGATGGCCATGTGCTTCTTGTAGCCCTTCGCTTCCATCGCGGGCACCATGAGCGAGCCGAGCAATGCGGTGGAGCCCAGCGAGGAGCCCGACAGGGTGGCAAAGGCCGTCCCCCCGGCGACGGTGACAAAGGAGAGGCGACCGGGGATGCGGCCCATCAGTTTCTCGACCGCCGCAAACATCTTGTTGCCAAGGCCGGTGTGAAAGAAAATCTCGCCCATCAGCAGGAACATCGGCACCGGCATCAGGTTGAAGGTGGTCACCGTCGGCAGGGCGTTGTTGACCAATTGCCCGATTCCCCGCGACATCTGCCGCAGCAGGTCACCGTTGCCACCCATGAAATAGGTCGCACCAATCATGTTGGCGGCGATAAAGGCCAGGGCCACGGGGATGCCCATGAACATCAGGAACAGGATCATCCCCAGAAGGAACGACAGCGCGTAATACCATTCCATCAGAACGGGCCTTTCGAGTTATTCATGAACGCCCGCCTGCCCGGAATGCAAGGTTTCCGCACCAAAGACGAAGCGCAGGAAATTCAGGGCCATCAGGCCAAAACAGACCGGCATGGAGATCAGCAGCATCCATTTCGGCATGTCGAGCGACCGCATGTCCGCATCGCCAAAGTGATAGGCCCGCAGCGTGGTCGCGCCCGAATACCAGACCAGCACGAGGCAGATCAGCACGCAAAGGAGCGCGACAAAGCGTGAAAACGGTTTGCTCACTGCAGCCGACAGCGCGGCGGTCAACAATTCGATGAACACATGCCCCTTCAGCCGGACAAGCCAGGGGGAGGCCGCCATGACGATGTACAGCAGCCCGTATTCGGAGAAGGTAAAGATATGTGACGAGCCGGAATGGTTGAAAGACCGTGCCGTCGCCTGGAAGACGATGCCAAACATGATCGCCACCAGATAGGTCCCGGCAAGGATCGCGAGCAGATTACAGATGACGTCGAGCAGTTTCAGCACAAGCGGCCTCCGACACGAAGAAGGGCGCGAAGATTACGCTCCGCGCCGCTTCGTTGAGCTTATTCAGGGTGATAGAGCTTGCGCATGGTCTCGTAGCTGCTGCCATCGTCGCCCATTTCCTGCAACCGGGTCTCCATCCGGCCCCAGGCGGCGTCTTCGGCCAGCTTGAGATAGGCCGCAGCACCTTCATCGGACATGGCCACGAACTGCATCCCGCGTTTCTCCAGCTCGGCGCGATCAGCTTTCACGGTCTCCTGCCGGTCGTTGTAGGATTTCTCTTCCCATTCGATCACGACCTGTTCGATCAGCTCCTGGCTTTCAGGCGTCAGCGCGTCCCAGCTTTCCTTGTTGAAGATCACGCCGATGTCGGTGTTGTAGAAGGGCGGCTCCACCGCGTATTTCATGAACTCGTCCCACTTGAGGTCCATCAGGCCGATCTCTGTCCATGCGGCAGCGTCGACAACGCCCTTTTCCAGCGCGGCGTAAACTTCCGTCGCGGGCATAGAGGCCGTGGTGGCGTTCAGCGCCTCGAAGAAGGCGTGATAGATCGGGTTGTCGCGCAGTTTGACCCCGGTCAGGTCCAGCACGCCGTTCTCGTCGAACTTGGGTTCGGTGGAGGTGTAGATGTGGAACTTTACCCCGCCGTCGATCCAGCCCAGGTGCCGCACGCCAAAGCGTTCCTGGTGTGCCATGTCCATCGCTGCCGCTCCGCCATTCGCGCGGGCCTCCAGCGGTGTGACAGTCGCGGCAACCATCGCGTCGATCTCCGGCACGGAGGCGCCGTAGAAGGAACCGGGAATATGGACCATGTCCACCACGCCATCCCGCACGGCGGCGGGTTGCTGGAACATGCCGATCGCCTCGGGGCCGCCGCGCACGTCAATCTGGACGATCCCCTTACCGCGCTCGTTGATGTCATCCACCATGGCGAGGAAAGTCTTTGTATAGACAAGGAATGTCGGGAAAGCATGGGTTGCCGACACCCGATCCTCTGCAAAAGCGGCGGTCGCGGTCAGTGCAAGTGCCGCCACAGCTGTCGTGGCCCTGAAGGCCAACCTGTTGAACATTGTCATTTCAGTACTCCCAGTTGGTCTCGTTTTTATTCTTCCAATATATGCATTTTCATGCAACTAAGACAACGGAAATCGCGAAAGCATATCTGCTTTCAACCGCAGAGCATGTGTTTGCACATAAATTGAAGCCTATCACAAACCATGTGAACAGGAAGGGAGCAAAATATGGAAATTGCAGTTCTTGGAGGGGGCAACGGGTCCGCAGCGGCAGCATTGGACTTTTCTGCCGAAGGACACCGGGTCCGGTACTGGCGGCGCAACGCCGAAGGTGTGGCCGACCTTAACAAGCGCAACAACACCCTGACGCTCAAGGATCACACCGGTGAGAAAGAGGTGCAGATCGCGGTCGTCACGGCCGATATCGAAGAGGCTGTCTCTGGCGCTGCGCTGATCGTCTGCCCCACCCCGGCCACCGCGCAGCCCGATATTGCACAGGCGATGGCCCCGTTCCTGAAAGACGGGCAGGTCATCTATCTGCCGCCGGGCACATTCGGCAGCGTCCTGATGGCGCAGATCATCCGGGACGCGGGCAACAGGGCTGACATCACCCTGGCCGAGGCGGGCACCCTGCCCTACCTGACCCGCAAGCACGGGGCGGATACGGTCGCGGTGACCACCCGCGCGACACGCCTGCCATCGGGCATCTTCCCGCGCCGCAATGCGGAACATGCCCTCAAGGTCATCGCGCAGGCCTACCCCTCGGTCGAGGATTGCGGCGATGGCCTGTCGGGCGCGCTGATGAATGCAGGCCCGATCATCCACCCGCCGCTGATCCTGATGAACGCAGGCCCCATTGAACATTTCGACCATTGGGACATCCACAACGAAGGCACACAGCCCGCGATCCGGCGCGTCACGACACGGCTTGACGGCGAGCGGATGGCGCTGCGCGAGGCCCTGGGCTATGGCGCGCCGCATTTTCCGCTGGCGGACCACTATGACCCCGATGGCGAAGAATGGATGTATGGCAATGCCGCGCACGAGAAATTGACCGATTCGGGCGACTGGCGCGAAAACCTGGTGCTGACCGAACACCGCTACATGCGGGAGGACGTGGCCTGCGGCCTCGCTTTCCTGGTCTCGGTGGGCGATTGGGCCGGTGTGCCGGTGCCGACCGCGCGGGGCCTGCTGGCCGTGGCCTCGGCCATCTGCGACACGGATTTCGAACAGACCGGGCGAACGCTGGGGTCCATGGGCCTTGCAGACCTGAGCCGCGCGCAGATGAAGGCGTTGTTGCAGGAGGGCCTGTGATGGCACAGGGCGAGGTGATCGCTGCTGTCGGCGCGGGGCGGATGGGCCGTGGCATGGCCATCGCCTTTGCCTATGCCGGGCATGAGGTCGTCCTGATCGACGCAAAGCACCGGGACAGCACCGGATTCGACGCGCTCTGCGCGCAGGTCGACGCGGAATTGCGCGGCACGCTCGGCATGCTCTCGGGGTTCGGCATGTTGAGCGAGACGGAGATTGACAGCGTCCTCGCGCGCATCTGCACGGTAGCCCTGGGCGATTGCGCCTCGGCCCTGGCCGGGGCGGCGGTGATCTTTGAAGGGGTGCCCGAGGTCATGGAGGCAAAGCGCGATGCATTTGCGATGATCTCCGAACATGCCTCGGCGGAGGCGATTGTCGCCTCCACCACCTCCACCATCCTTTCCAATGACCTGCAGGGGTTCGTCACCCACCCGGAACGGTTTCTGAACGCGCATTGGCTGAACCCGGCCTTCCTTGTGCCGCTGGTCGAACTGTCGCCCGGCGAAAAGACCGATCCGGCGGTGACCGCGCGGCTGAAGGCGCTGCTGGAACGCATCGGCAAGGTGCCGGTGGTCTGTGCCGCCAGCCCCGGCTACATCGTGCCGCGCATCCAGGCGCTGGCGATGAACGAGGCCGCCCGGCTGGTGGAAGAAGGTGTCGCCTCGGCCGAGGATATCGACAAGGCGACGAAATACGGTTTCGGTTTCCGGTTTGCGATCCTGGGCCTGCTGGAGTTCATCGACTGGGGCGGCGGGGATATCCTGTACCATGCCAGCAATTACATGGCCGGTGCCACGGGCGAAGACCGCTTTGCCGCCCCCCAGATCGTCAGGGACAACATGGCGCAGAACCGCCGCGGCCTGCGCGATGGGCAGGGGTTTCTGGATTACGAAGGGCTGGATGTGCCCGCCTATCAGAACGACAGGCTCAGCGCCTTTGTCGCGATGTTGCGGCATATGGACAAGATGCCGCCCAAGGGCTGAGGTGGACCGCCTGTGCCCGAAAGCTCGGCGGCGGCGCCGCTTGCGCGCGGCGCGCCGGGTATTTTGGGCTTAAGAATGCGGGGCCCCCCCGGGGTCAGGCCGGGCCTTCCATGAAGTTCCGGGCGCTTTGCAGCAGAAGGTCGTTCTGATCGGGCGTGCCGAGCGAGAACCGAAGCCAGTCTTCCAGCCCCGCCTCGCGGGTGCGGCTGACAATGATCCCGGCATCGTCAAAGAAATGCACCACCAGCGCCTCTGCTGCCTCGGCGCCTTTGCCGTCGATGCGGACCAGCAGGAAATTCGTTCCCGACGGCAGCGCCGTGATCCCCATATCGGCCAGCGCCGCAGCGACGCGGCGGCGTTCAGCCACGATTTCACCCACACGCGCCTTGACCACCGCCAGATCCGCCAATGCGGCTGTCGCCGCAGCCTGGGCGAGGCGGTTGACGCTGCCCATGCCCCGCGCGGCGTAGAGGCTGGGCATCATCGCGGCAGGCGCATGGGCCCAGCCGCAGCGCAGGCCCGCCAGACCATAGGCCTTGGAAAAGGTCCGGGTCACGATGACATTCTCGCGTCCCTCCGCCAGCGCATGCACCTCGGCGCAATGATCAAATCCGGTGAATTCGCCGTAAGCGAGGTCCAGCACCACCACCACGTCGGACGGCATCCCCTCGACCAGACGTTTGAGTTCCGACACCGGCAGCACCGTGCCGGTGGGATTGTTCGGATTGGCAAGGAACACCAGCCTGGTGCGCGGTGTCACCGCCCCCAGCAGCGCATCCACGTCCGATGTGAAATCCGCCTCCGCTGCCTTGACCAGGGTCGCGCCCTGTCTGGCGGCAACCATTTCAAACTGGATATAGCCATAGGCCGAGATCAGCACCTCATCCCCGGGCCGCACGAAATTGCGCGCGATGACATCCAGCAGTTCCTCTGACCCGTTGCCGCAGATGATCTGATCGACATCCAGCCCGTTGGCCTGCGCCAGCGCCGCGCGCAGCCCGTCGCAGAGCGGCGTGCCATAGGAGGCGACCTGCGCCGATGCTTCGGCCACGGCAGCCGCAACTTTCGGGCTGGGGCCATAGGGCAGTTCATTGAAACCCAGGTTGACCAGCGGCAGCCCTTTTGGCTGCGGTTTTGAGATACGCCCACGCAGGTTGAGGGGCTCCAGGTAGGACCGTGGTCCCGATGTGATGCTGTCTGCCATGTCACGCCGCTCCGCTTACATGTTTCTTGATCAGGTCCTTGTACATGCCCTGTATCGTCCGGGTCACGGGCCGGTCCCCGTTGCCGATGGTCTTGCCGTCGATGGAGGCAACGGGTGTCTGCGCGCCGAAGGTGCCGGTCAGAAATGCCTCGTCCGCGCCATAGGCCTCGTAGAGAGAGAAGTTCTTTTGATGCACAGGGATGCCGTTTTCAAGGCAGAGGTCGATGACCTTGGCCCGGGTCACGCCGTTCATGCAATAGTCCCCGGTCGAGGTCCAGACCTCGCCCCGGCGCACGATGAAGAAGTTGCAGGCATTGGTCGTGTTCACGAATCCATGCGGGTCCAGCATCAGCGCCTCGTCGGCACCGGCGGCTTCGGCCTGCAGGCAGGCGATGATGCAGTTCAGCTTGGAATGGCTGTTCAGCTTTGGATCCTGCGCATGCGGCAACCCGCGCACCTGCGGCACCGATGCCAGCCGGATGCCCGCCGATTGCAGGCGGTCGACCGGTTTGGAATGTTCCATGATGATCACCAGCGTCGGGCCGGAGGTGCTGAGGCCGGGATGCTGGAACGGCTTGTCCTTGATCCCGCGGGTCAGCATCAGCCGGCAATGCACGTCATCACTCATCCCGTTCGCCTCTGCCGTGCGGCGCAGCGCCTCGGCGATGCCTGCCTTGTCCGTCCCGACATCCAGGTCGATGGCCTTGCAGGAATTGAAGAACCGGTCCATGTGTTCGTCAAAGAACGCCCAGGTCCCCTGATAGAGCCGCATCCCTTCCCAGATGCCATCGCCCAGCATGAAGCCCGCGTCATAGACCGATACCTTGGCCTCGTCCCGGTGCACGATATCGCCGTTCACATAGATGCGGATATCGCGGTTGCGGCTGTCTTCGTCCGCCTCATGTGTGGTTTGGGCCATCGCCTGTTCCTTTGTTGTCCCGGCGTAGTGTTAACAGGTTTGCGGCCCTGCACCAGACACGCCGGATACATGTCGCAATTGGCGTATCATCCCCCTTGAGGCCCCCTATTCTGGATGCAGCAGCAACGCGGAGGCTCTCATGGCGCTAGGTTTGCCAGACCACATCGACCATTTCATCCGCAACCAGCGAACCGAAGAGATACCGCAGGCGGTTCTGGACCATGTGGCGCTGTTATTGCTGGACACATTGGGCATCGCAATTGCCGCGGCCCCGATGCAAGCGGGGCAGATCGCCCGCGAAACCGCGCGGCGCCTTTACGGGTCGGGCAGCCGGGACGATACCGCCTGGATGATGTTCGACGGACGCGCGGCCAGCCTGGCCGGGGCGGCCTTTGCAACGGCAAGTCAGATCGACAATCTGGACGGGCATGATGGATACAACCCGACCAAGGGGCATACCGGGGTGGCGGTGGTCCCGGCGCTGGTCTCCCTTGCGCAGCACCTGCCGGATCTGTCGGGGCGTGACGCGCTTGCGGCACTGGTCACGGGATACGAAGTGGCAGGGCGGGCCGCCATCGCGCTGCATGCTTCGGTCAGCGATTACCATACATCGGGGGCCTGGAATGCCCTTGGCGTCACCGCGCTGGGGGCGCGGTTGCGGGGCAGTTCGGCGGCACAATTGCGCGAGGCGCTGGGTATCGCGGAATATCACGGGCCGCGCAGCCAGATGATGCGCGAAATTGCGACCCCCACGATGCTGCACGACGGGTCGGGGATGGGCGCGCTGGTGGGGGTCTCCGCCCTGATCATGGCCGAGATGGGTTTTACCGGCGCGCCCGCGATCACCGTCGAGGCGGCGGAGGCGCAGGAACATTGGGCGGACCTGGGCCGGTTCTGGCAGGTGCTGCACCAATATATCAAACCCTACCCGATCTGCCGCTGGGCGCATGCCAGCATAGATGCCGTGCGTGAAATCTGCCTTGCGCATGATGTCTCGGCAGAGCAGGTCGCCGCCATCGACATCCGCAGCTTTCACAACGCGGTACAGCTTTTTCCCGGCGTCCCTGAGACGACCTCTCAGGCGCAATATTCGCTGCCCTTTGCCGTGGCGGTCATGATCGCCCGGGGCGACATCCGGCTGGAGCATATCGCGGGCGCGGGGCTGCAGGACCCGGTGGCCGCGCAACTGGTGGCGATGACAAAGATGCGCGTGGGGCCGGAGCATGAGGCACGTTATCCCGCCGGGCGATGGGCCGATGTCACCCTCACGCTGAAAGACGGGCGAATCCTGTCCTCGGGCGAGGTCCATGCGCGCGGCGGGCCGGAACGTCCTTTCGCCGCACAGGACATCACCGACAAGTTCATGCGCTTTGCCGCGCCCGTGATCGGGCAACGCAGGGCAGAGGCGATCATGGCAGCCTGTCTGGTGCTGCCACGGGCGGGCACATCCTTTGCCAGCCTGCTTGATCTGCTGCAGGCGCCGCCCGAGCATCAGGCGTAATCCGTCCGGACCTGTACTACTGCCGAAAGCGCCCCGCCTTAAACTTGAATCGCCGATACCCTGCCGCGCTTCGCGCTCTCGGGACATCGCCGATACCGGATGTATCAGGTTAAAGGCGGGACGCTGTAAAGGCGGGGCCATCATCTGCACCTTCGGAAAAATACCTTGAAACGCCCTATCCTCCGGCGCGCCTGCAGGCTATGACGCGGACCATGTCTCAGCTGCCGGAAAGACTGCCATGACCTTTGACCGTTCCGTGAAAATCGCCCCTTCCATCCTTGCCGCCGATTTCGCCAACTTCGGGGCGGAATGCGCCGCGGTGGAAGCGCAGGGCGCGGATTGGATTCATGTTGACGTGATGGACGGGCATTTCGTGCCGAACATCAGCTTCGGCCCGACCACATGCGCCGCGATCCGGCCCCATATCAAGGGGGTGATGGACGTGCATCTGATGATCGCGCCGGTCGATCCCTATATCGACGCTTTTGCCAATGCCGGTGCCGACATCATCACCGCCCATGTGGAGGCCGGGCCGCACATCCACCGCACCCTGCAGGCGATCCGGGGTGCCGGGTGCAAGGCCGGTGTGGCGCTGAACCCGGGCACCCCGGCCAGCGCGGTGGAATACCTGCTGGATGATGCCGACCTGGTCTGCGTGATGACAGTGAACCCCGGCTTTGGCGGGCAGAAGTTCATCCCCCTTGCCCACAAGATCGCAACCCTGCGCAACATGATCGGCGACCGTCCCGTGCATATCGAGATTGACGGCGGCGTGACCGTCGAGACCGCCCCCGAATGCGTGAAGGCGGGCGCGGATGTGCTGGTGGCGGGATCGGCGGTGTTCAAGGGCGGCTCGGCCGGTAACCCCGCGCCTTACGGCGAGAACATCCGCGCCATCCGGCAGGCGGCTGTCGGCACTTACGTCTGATTTCTGCCGATCAGTCCCTGATCTGATCGGCAAAGGCGTCGAGCAGCCGGTGCTTGAGGATCTTGCCCGTCGGCGCCGCAGGCAGGCTGGTGCCGACGATGATCTGGCTGGGCCGTTTGTAGCCCGCCAGCCGTTCCTTGACAAAGGCGCGCAGTTCCTCCGCATCGGGGATGTCGCCCTCGGCCACCTGCACGAAGGCCAGGACTTCCTCGTCGCCATCCTTCATCCGGCCGATCACCGCTGACTGGATCACCTGCGGATGGTCGTTCAGCGCCGCCTCCACCTCGGGCGGATAGACGTTGAACCCGCCATGGATGATCAGCTCCTTCGACCGTCCCAGGATGTGCAGACGCCCCTCGGCGTCGATCTTGCCCAGATCGCCGGTGTGCAGCCAGCCGTCCGCATCCACCGCCTTGGCGGTTTCTTCGGGGTTGCGGTAGTAGCCCTTCATCACATGGGGGCCACGGATCAGCACCTCGCCTTGCCCTTCGCCGCCGCCGGGCACGGTTTCGTCGATCATCGCTTCGGTACCGGGAGTAACAGGCCCCACCGAGGTATCGGGCGAGCCGATCGCATTCACCGTGGCCGAAGCGCCGGAGGTCGTCTCGGTCATGCCGAATCCGTTCTGCAGGGGCAGTTCGTAAAAGGCTTCTGCCTTGCGCTTCCAGGCCGGGTCCAGCGGCGCGCCGCCGGAAGAGACATAGCGCAGGCTGGGTGAGCCCAGCCGATCCAGCCCCTTTTCCTTGGTATATTGCATCACCAGCGCATGCATCTGCGGCACCGCCGGGATGATGGTGACCCCGTCATGCGCCGCCTCGAACAGCTTTTGCGCGGAAAACCGTGCCTCAAGCCGCACATGGGTGCCCGCAAAACAGGCCGCCGTGATGACAGAGACAAGGCCGAAGACATGGCTCATCGGCAGCGCGCCATAGATCACATCGTCATGGGTCATGCTGCGCAGTGCGGCGGAGGCCTGTCCGCCAAACCGCATCCCCGAATGGGTCAGCATCACACCCTTGGGATCGCCCGTGGTGCCGGTGGTATAAAGCAGCACCGCGACGTCGTGGAGGTCGTCATCAGGGTTGCTGGGTCCGGGCGTGGCGATGTGGACAGTACCGAACATCCCGGTAATCTCGCGCGCTTCCATCCGTTCGGCGTGTCGGGCGGCATCCCCGGACACCGCGCTGGTCATCAGCACGGCAGCGGGGGTGGCGTGGTTGAGGATCTTCTGTACCTCGCCCTCGGTCTGGCGGGCGTTGAAGGGGATGATCACCGCGCCCAGCTTCCAGGCCGCATGCAGGGCGGCAACGGCGGCGGCACAATTTTCGGCCAGCAGCAGCACCCGGTCGTTGGCCTGCACGCCGGCGTCCTGAAGCTCTGCCGCCAGAACATCGCTGGCCGCGTCCAGATCGGCGAAGGTCCAGAGGGTTCCCGTGCTGTCGCTGAGCGCCGTGGACAGGGGCGCGCGCGCCACCTGATCGGCGAGAAATTTCTCCACCCGTGCCATTGTCACTCCTCCCCCCGAAACCGCTCAGCGATAGACGGGTTTGCGTTTTTCCAAGAAGGCCGCAATCCCTTCGGCGGCCTCGTCCTTGCCTGACGCCGCTGCCATTGCGTTGCGTTCGGCATCCAGTTGCTCCGCCTCGGTCGCTTCATAGGCGTCGGCAACAAGACCCCGGATCGTGCTTTGCGCGTCGCGCGGGCCATCGGCCAGCGTGTCTGCCAGCATCATGGCCTCTTCCATTGCCTTTTCGGGTTTGCTGATGCGGTTGACCGCGCCAAGTTCGGCAAAGCGAAGGGCATTCACCGGGCGGCCCATCAGGCACATTTCCATGGCCAGGGGGCGCGGCAGCATCCGTGCCATGGCAGAGGTCAGCCCGCCATCCGGCACCAGCCCCGCCTTGACATAGGCGGCGGTAAAACGCGCCTCCTCGGAGGCGACGATCAGGTCGCAGGCCAGCGCGAGGGACAGGCCGGCACCCGCCGCACCACCCTCCACCGCGGCGATGACCGGGACCGGGCAGGACCGTATCGCGCGGATCAGATCGTGCAGCCCGTCAATTTTCTCGCGGCGTTCCGCCTCGGGCAGGCCGCGCCGTTCGATCAGGACGTTCAGATCCCCCCCAGCGCAGAAAAACGGACCTTCGGAGGTGAGGATAACCGTGCGAATGCGCCGGTCATGCGCCTGTTTCACCGCCTCAAGGATGCAGTCGTAAAGCTCGGGGCTGAGCGCCCCGCGTTTGGCGGTGTTGCCATTCCAGACAATCAGGCGGTCGCCCTTGTCCTCCAGCCGTGCGCTCATTTCAGTTTCTCCTTGGGAACCCGTTTGAAGACCCCCGATGCGGTGGCGATCAGACGGTCGTTTTCATCCACCAGATCGGCAGCGATGAACAGCGTGCTGCGCCCGCCGCCCACGACACGGCCCGTGGCGGTGACACGGGTGCCTGCCCGCGCCGGTGCGACGAACTGCACATTCATGGAAATCGTCAGGAACGGCGCCTTGCCGGTGGCATCGACCGTCAGTGATCCGGTGGTCCCGCAGGCATTGTCCAGCACCGCCGTCGCGATGCCCCCGTGCAGCACATTGTGCCGGTTGGTGTGCTGCGGCCCGATGTCCAGCCAGACCCGCCCCCGACCGTCCGGGTCGCTGACATCGACGACATAGCCGATCAATGTCTGCGTCCCGGTCTCGTTCTCGATCAGATGTGCGGTCTCAGGCAGCGGAGAGGGCAATGAACCGCTCCAGATGGTGGTCGGTGTCACCAAAGCGGTGGTCCGCCATGACGATCCGCTTGGCGATATGGGCCAGCTCATATTCCTGGGTCATGGCAATGCCGCCGTGCATCTGGATCGAATCCTCTGCCACCAGACGGCCCGCCCGGCCCATCAGGTTCTTGGCCGCCGAGACATGGCTTTCGCGAACCGAACGGTCCGATTCCAGATGCCCCGCCGCGTTGATCACGGCAGAGCGCGCCTGCTCCATCTCGATCAGCAGGTCGGACATGCGGTGCGCCAGCGCCTGAAAGGTGCCAATGGGGCGGCCGAATTGCTTGCGCGTTCCCAGGTAATCCTTGGTCAGCCGGGTCGCGGTCTCCATCGCGCCCAGGGTTTCGGCGACCTGTGCCACGGATGCCGCTGCCACCCGCGCCTCGATGGCGTCAAAGGCCTTGCCGGCCGCGCCAAGACGGGCAGAGACAGGGATTTTCACATCGTCCAGCATCACCTCGGCGGCGCGGCCCCCGGCCAGCAGGGCATAGCCCTGAATGGTCACACCCTTGGTATCCGCAGGGACCAGAAACAACGAGATGCCGTCGTTGTCGCCCGGCTCCCCGCTTTCGCGGGCCGAAACGACCAGCATGTCGGCCGCTTCGGCATTCACCACCACGGCCTTGTGGCCGTTCAGCACGATGTCGTCGCCATCGGATTTTGCCGTGGTCTGCACGCGGTTCAGGTCATAGCGGCTGGTCGGTTCGCCATGGGCGAAGGCCAGTTGCAGGCTGCCCGCGATGATCTCTTCCACATGGGCCTGCTGGTCGTCGTTGCCCAGATCGGCGATCAGGCCACCGGCCAGCACAGCGGTATCCAGAAAGGGTTCGACCACGCCCGCGCGGCCCAGTTCCTCGAACACCGTGGTGAGGTCGAAACCCTTGCCGCCGAAACCGCCCTGCTCTTCGGTGAAAAGCGCGCCGATCACGCCCAGTTCGGCCAGTTCCGCCCAGATCGCGGCACTGTAGCCCGTGTCACTTTCAATGATCTTGTTGCGCGTGGCGGTGTCGTATTTTTCGCGCAGGTAGCGGCGCAGGGTGTCCTGCAGCATCTGGCGTTCTTCAGTCAGCTCGAAATTCATCTGTTATCCTCCCATCGTGACCTTGGCGATGATGCCACGCTGGATTTCGTTGGAGCCGCCAAAGATCGACAGCTTGCGGTTGTTGAAATACTGCGCGGCCACAGGGCCCGCGGACAGCGGATCGGGCAGGCCCGCGTTGGAGCCTTCGATCGCTTCGGAAGCGAAGGGCATCGCATAGGCCCCGGCGGCGCGCCGCGCGAGGTCGTTGATCTCCTGCCGGATGATCGTGCCCTTGACCTTGAGCATGGAGGATTCCACCCCCGGCGCCGTGCCCGCCGCCGCCTTGGAGATGATGCGCAGGTTGGTGGTGGACATGGCCTGCAGGTCGATCTCCACCTGAGCCAGACGCGCCGCGAAATGCGGGTTCTGGATCAGGGGCTTGCCGCCTGCCATCTCGGCCCTGGCGAGGCGCTTGACCGCTGTGAGGCCGGCCTGCGAGAATCCGACGCCCGCGATATTCGTCCGCTCGTGGGTCAGCAGGTACTTGGCATAGGTCCAGCCCTTGTTCTCTTCTCCCACAAGGTTTTCGACAGGCACTTTCACATCCGTGAACCAGACCTCGTTCACCTCGGCCCCGCCGTCCAGCAGCACAATCGGGCGCACTTCGATACCCGGCGTGTCCATGTCGATCAGCAGGAACGAGATGCCCTCCTGCTGCTTGACCTCCTTGTCCGTGCGCACAAGGCAGAAGATCATGTTGGCGTGCTGGCCCAGCGTGGTCCAGGTTTTCTGACCGTTCACGATGTAGTGGTCGCCGTCGCGGACCGCCGTGGTCTTGAGCGAGGCGAGGTCGGAGCCGGCGCCCGGCTCGGAATAGCCCTGACACCACCAGTCATCGCCATTCAGGATGCGCGGCAGCCAATGGTCCTGCTGTTCCTTAGAGCCGAACTTCTGCAGCACGGGCGCCAGCATCGACAGGCCAAAGGGCACGATGCGTGGCGCGTGGTGGGCGGCGGCCTCTTCCTCGAAGATGTGGCGCTGCACGGCGTTCCATTCGGCCCCGCCGAACTTCTTGGGCCAGTTCGGTGCCAGCCAGCCCTGTTCGTTCAGGATGGCATGCCAGCGTTCGATGTCGGCCTTGCCCAGCTCACCGCCATAGCGCACCTTGTCGCTCAGCTCCTTGGGCAATTTGTCTTTCAGAAACGTGCGGACTTCCTCGCGGAAGGCTTTCTCTTCTTCGGAATAGCTCAGATCCATGTCGGTGCTCCTATCGTGAATTCGCCTGGTGCATGGGGGTCAGTTGGCCTTGTTCAGGTCGTCGAATGTACGGCCCTCGGCCACAAGTTCCTGCAGCAGCGGTGCGGGTTGCCAGAACCACGCATCCTCCTGCGCATAGCCTTCGATGTCGGCCAGCACCTTGTCCAGCCCCTGAATATCCGCCCATTTCATCGGTCCCCCCCAATAGCGTGGAAAGCCGTAGCCGAAGAGCAGAACCATATCGACGTCCAGAGGACGACGCGCGATGCCTTCGCCAACAACCTTGGCCGCTTCGTTCACCATGGCACACATGTAGCGCCGCACAATCTCTTCGTCGGTGAAGTCACGTGGCGTAATTCCGCGCTCTGCCTGTTCCTCGGCGACCAGTGCAGCGATCTTGGGGTTCGGCGTGCCGCCGCGCTTGCCCTTTTCGTAGATGTAATAGCCTTCGCCGGTCTTCTGGCCGAAATGACCCTCTTCGCAGAGCCGGTCGATATAGGTCGGCACACGTTCCGCCAGGTGGCGGTGCGGCGCCTTGCGCTTGCGCGTGGCCCAGCCGATGTCGAGCCCGGCAAGGTCGGCCACGGCAAAGGGGCCCATGGCAAAGCCGAAATCGGTCAGCGCCTTGTCGATCTGGTAGGGCGACGCGCCGTCCAGCACCATATGGTCCGCGGCAGTGCGGTAGACCGCCAGAATACGGTTGCCGATGAAACCGTCGCAGACGCCCGCGCGCACGCTGATCTTGCCCAGTGCCTTGCCCAGCGCAAAACCGGTGGCAACGACATCCGGCGCGGTCTTCTCCGCCACCACGACCTCAAGCAGTTTCATCACATGTGCGGGCGAGAAGAAATGCAGGCCGATCACGTCTTCGGGCCGCGAGGTGGCGGCGGCGATTTCGTCCACATCCAGATAGGAGGTGTTGGAGGCCAGCACGCAGCCCGGCTTGCACACGGCGTCGAGCTTGCCGAAAACCTCGCGTTTCACGCCCATGTCCTCGAACACCGCCTCGACCACCAGATCGACGTCGCGCAGGCTGTCGTAGTTGATCGACACCTCCAGCCCGGTGGTCATCATCGCGTCGAATTTGTTCTGGGAAATCTTGCCGCGTTTCAGCGCGCCCTGAAGATTGCCGCCGATGCGGTCCCGCGCGGCATCCGCTGCCTCCTGCTTCATCTCGATCAGGATGACATTGAGGCCGGCCAACAGGGCAGCAGTGGCAATGCCTGCCCCCATCGTCCCACCGCCGATGACACCAATGGATTGCAGGGCGCGCGGCTCCACGCCCTTGAGTTCCGGCAGGTTGCCCACGGCGCGTTCGTTGAAAAAGGCATGGATCATGCCCTTGCGCTGGTCGGTTTGCATCAGGTCCATGAAATGCGCCCGCTCGCGTTTCATTCCTTCGGCAAAGGGTTGCTCGGCGCTGTCCTGCACCGCGCGCACGGCGGTGGCGGGGCTGATCTGGCCCCGGCCCTTTTTCAGCACCGCGTCATAGGTGGCATCCCAGTCGATGGGGTCCGGGCCGGGCAGTTCGCTGACCGGGCGGCGCGGTGCATTGGCACCGAGAAGCTCTTGCACATAGGCAAGGCCCACCGCTTCGGGATCACCTTCGGCCACGCGGTCGATCAGGCCCATTTCCCGCGCCTCTGCCGCCTTGATCTGACGACCGGAGGTGATCATCTCGATCGCCTTTTCCGCCCCTGTCAGACGTGGCACGCGCTGGGTTCCGCCCGCGCCGGGGATCAGGCCCAGATGCACCTCGGGCAGGCCCACCCGCGCGTCGGGCTGGGCGATGCGGTAATGCGCGCCCAGCGCCACCTCAAGCCCGCCGCCCAGCGACACCCCGTGCATGGAGGCCACCACCAGCAGCGGCGATCCTTCGATCCTTGTGCAGAGGTCCGGCAGGAAGGGTTCCTGCGGGGGTTTGCCGAATTCGGTGATGTCGGCACCCGCGATGAAGGCGCGCCCCTCACCCACGATCAGGACCGCCCTGACGCCTTCCTCGGCCTCGGCCCGGTCCATGGCGTCGGACAGCCCCTGGCGCACGGCCTGTGACAGCGCGTTGACAGGGGGATTCCGGATGCGCAGGACGGCGATGTCGTCGTGGCGGGAATAGTCGATCTTGTCGGTCATTTCAGGTCTCCTTGAAGTCTCAACCGCGCCGTATCAGCGCGGCAGCATGTCCGGTGTTCTGCTCTAGCGCGCGCACGGTATCGCGCAGGGCGGGGCCGACCTCTGCCAGCATGCGGTGCGTCGGCAGGTCAGCAGGTGATGCGCCACAGGTAAAGGCAACGGATTCACCAAATTCATTCGCGAAATAGGGTACGCTCACCGCGTTGACGGTACCTGTGTAGCGCAGGTCGCGCGGGGTGATGACAAATCCCTGCCCCAGCAGCTGGTCGTAGCCCTGCCTGCGAAAGGACACCAGGGTGTCGGCGTTTTCAAGCCCCGCGAACCTGTCGTCATCCATCGAGGCCAGCACCGCCATGCCGGAGGAAGAACCGTACATCGGAATGCGGTAGCCCGGATCCAGCCAGATGGTCGATTTCCCTTCGGGCCGCCAGGTTTTTGCCAGCAGCATCCGCGCACCGTCGCGCACGGCTATCAGCGCCAGCGTGCCGGTCCGGTCCGCGAGCGCCTGCATCTGTTCCGAGGCATGATCGACAAAGCCGACGGAAAGCCCCGCAACAGACCCAAGGGCCACGGCGGCCGGGCCCAGGCGGAACCGGTCGTTGCGCCCGCCATGGACGAGATAGCCCAGTTCGCACAGCGTATAGGTCAGCCGCGAGATCGTCGGCTTGGGCAATCCGGTGCGTTTGGCGATTTCTGCATGGGTCAGCCCGTTGTCGCTGGCACGAAAGGCCCGCAACACGCCAAGGCCCCGGGCAAGCGTGTTGGCAAACTTGCGGTCGGTGGTCCCGGATTCTGTCTGACCGGATGTCATTTGCACGGACATGCCCCCGCGCTGATGCGAGATGGCCGCAGGCAGGCAACGGCAACGGCGACCAAGCGGGTCACCCCCGGCCTGCGCGGTCTCAGCGGTGCGGGCAATTCCGGCAAAGCAATCCTTCCCATTGCTGTTTCGCATTGCAAAACACTGTTTCGCAAAATTCATCGGAACATAGGTTCACGGTTTCAAAGGCACAAGACCAAAAACAAAGGGATGGGCAAGGACGGGGCGTCATCCTGGGTCTGCCCATGCCGGGAGCCTGGAGACTTGCCTCTGAGCGGGTCAGATTGTGGCCCACCCTTTCAGATGCCGGGCAAGCCGGTTTGTGTCAGAGTGCGGTCGCCGGGCGGGGATGCTTTTGGGCATTGGCATCGCCAAACGGAACGGCGGGAAAGCTCCGGTTCAGGTCTGAAACACCTGGCAGTTGGTGTCGCTTCGCCTCTCCGCATCACAGAGAAGATACAGAAAACCCGTCGCACCGAATGAAACATGCAGCGCTTTCAACCCTCCTGTGATGACATGTCATCACAGGAGGGTCTTCTGGATGCACGGTCCCATTGGCCCCATCGGCCGCATTGGCGACACTGGTAACATCGGCGACATGCATACGACTGGCGGGATCATCCTTACCGCAAGTAAATCGACACCGGAACAGATCCTGTTTCGGATCAACGGCCTTGCGCCCGACCGGGGAGCAGCCAGCCCCTAGCCGTAGATGAAACACCGCCCCGGCACCGCCTCTGGCGGCAATTCCTGCTCCTGCAAACGCTCGAAATACATCCGGTCCGATGACACCATCAGGCCACCCGGCGCCAGAAGCGGCTCGATCAGGGGCGAGACAAGCCGCGCGAAAGCATCGTTCTTGGACAGGTTGTGACCGCCCAGATCGGCATGAATCAGCGCCACCGTCGGCCCGAACCGCGCAAGCGCCTCAACCAGCGTTTCGCGCACATCGCCCAGAATCAGCATCTCGTCGGCCGGTGTGCTGTCAGGATGGGCGGCAACGGCCCGCTCAAACACAAAGATGTCGCGGCCCGGCATCGTCTCGCGCATGTGGTGATAGGTGCGGCCATTGCCCAGCCCCAGTTCGAACACTGGTCCGGGGAAGTCGGCAGTCCGCGCGGCGGCGTGATCCAGACAGGCGCGCTGCGACACCATCCGGTTGATAAAGACATCTAGGCGGCTCATGCGGTACTCCTGTAACATTTCCGGCCCTACATGGCGCAGGTGCAGCACAAAGTGAAGCATTGACGCCTGACGCCCCGCGCCTCTGGACCTGTGGCGCGGAATAGGCTTCACTTCAAGTTCTGTACTCTTGGCCCCGACAGGAACCCGATGACCTCACTGCTCGATGTTGACGCACTTACGATCGGCTTTGGCATGGCCCCGCCGGTGGTCAGCAACGTGAGCTTTTCGGTCCACGCGGGCGAGACACTTGCGCTGGTCGGCGAAAGCGGATCGGGCAAGACGCTTTCCTGCCGCGCGATCCTGCGCATCCTGCCGGAGACGGCGCAGGTCCGGGGCGGCGGGATCACCTTCAACCAGCCTGACGGGGCGACCGACCTGCTGACCTGTTCCAGCAGGAATATGCGGCGCATCCGGGGCAACCGGATCGCGATGATCTTTCAGGAGCCAATGCGCTCGCTGTCACCGCTGCACCGGCTGGGCAATCAGGTCGGCGAGGTGCTGCGGATTCACCGCAATCTCGGCGGCGCCGAGACAAAGCGCCGGGTCCTGGCCCAATTCGAGAAAGTCGGCTTTGCAGATCCTGAACGGGCATGGCGGAGCTATCCCTTCGAGATGTCGGGCGGGATGCGTCAGCGCGCCATGATCGCCATGGCCATGGTTGCCGAACCGGAGCTGTTGATCGCGGATGAACCCACCACTGCGCTGGACGTCACGACGCAGGCGCAGGTTCTGGGGCTGATCCGCAGCTTGCAGAAGGATACCGGCATGGCCGTCATCCTGGTGACCCATGATCTGGGCGTTGTGGCCAATATGGCGCAGCAGGTCGTGGTCATGAACAAGGGCCGTGTCATGGAAAGCGGCGGCGCCAGCGGCATTCTGGGGGCGCCTGCACATGGCTACACGAAAAAGCTCTTTGCCGCCGCGCCGATGATCCCGGAGGTCGCGCAACCCGCGCGGGCACTGGATCGCAAGGACATCATTCTCGACCTCAGGAACGTGTCCAAGACCTATACCATGCGGGCCGGGGGCTGGCGCAAACCGGTACAGATCGCGGCCTGCCGGGACGTGAACCTGCAGGTGGTGCGCGGCAAAACGCTGGCCGTGGTGGGCGAAAGCGGCTCGGGCAAGACGACCTGCGCGCGCATCGCCCTTGGCGCGGAACGCCCCGATCCCGGCGGAGAGGTGCTGTTTGCCCCGAACCGGGACGATGCGCCGCTGCCCGTGCACGACATGACGCGCGCCCAGCGCACCGCCTTTCAGCGTCAGGCGCAGATGGTGTTCCAGGATCCCTATTCCTCCCTTTCCCCCCGCATGCGGGTGCAAAGCGCGATGATCGAGCCGATGCAGATCCACAACATCGGCAGCCGCGCGGAGCAATTTGAAAAGGCGGCGGAAATGCTGCGCTGGGTCGGGCTGGACCCGGACATGCTGCGCCGCTATCCGCATGCGTTTTCCGGTGGTCAGCGACAGCGCCTGTCAATCGCCCGGGCGCTGACCCTCGATCCCAGGCTGCTGATCTGTGACGAGCCGACCTCGGCGCTGGATGTTTCCGTGCAGGATCAGATCCTGACCCTGCTCGAAGACATCCGCGACCGTGCCGCGCTGAGCTATCTGTTCATCAGCCACGATCTGGCCGTGGTCGCGCGGATCGCCGATGAGGTCGCGGTGATGCGCGCCGGGGTGATCGTGGAACAGGCGCCGCCCGAAACGCTGTTCTACAACCCCTGCCACCCCTACACCCGGGCCCTGATCGCCGCCCAGCCGGAACCGGACCTTTCGCGCCCCATCGACCTTGCCCTGGTCGCAAAAGGCGCCGGATCACCGGCAAGCTGGCCGGACCGGTTCCGCTTTGAAGGCGCTGACGCACCCATCCTGCGCGAGCTGGATCCCGGACATCTGGTGAGGTGCCATGTTTAGGTGCATCGCCCTCTGCCTCGCCCTGATCACGGGCCTCACCGCCTCTGCCCAAGAGATGCCGGAGCTTCAGGAAAGCTCCTTCTGGCAGATGGAGATCAACCAGGGCCACCTGCCCCCGATCGCAGAGCGTTTGCCGGAAACGCCGCTGATCGTCGATCTGCCCGCCAAGGGGCGCAGCTTTGGCAGGCAGGGTGGCACCCTGCGCACCATGGTCTCGCGTGCCAAGGACGTGCGCCAGATGGTGGTGTATGGCTATGCCCGCCTGGTCGGCTATGACACCAATTACGAACTTTACCCCGACATCCTGCGCGACATCGAGATCGAGGAAGACCGCAGGTTCACCATGCATCTGCGCCCCGGCCACCGCTGGTCCGACGGCGCGCCCTTCACGTCGGAAGATTTCCGCTATTGGTGGGAATATGTCGTGAACAATAAAAAGATCACGCCAACCGGGCCGCCGGAGTTCATGTATGTCGACGGCGTCCTGGGCAGCGTGACCTTTCCCGATGCCTATACGGTGGTATTCGAATGGCCCACCGCCAATGCAAACTTCCTGCCGCTGCTGGCACAGGCGGCCCCGCCGTTCATCTATCGGCCTGCACATTACCTGAGACAGTTTCACGGCGACCTCGCGGATCCCGCCGCGCTGAAACTGGAAACCCGCAAGGCGCGGGTCAAGAGCTGGGCCGCGCTGCACAACCGTCGTGACAGCATGTACAAGTTCGACAACCCGCAGCAGCCGACCCTGCAGCCCTGGATCAACGCCAGCGGCACCACCTCGCGGCAGGTTTTCGTGCGCAACCCCTATTATCACAGGATCGACGCCCGGGGTGTCCAGTTGCCCTATATCGACATTGTCGAGATGAGCATCGTGGGCGGCGGGCTGGTTGCGGCCAAGGCCAACGCGGGCGAGGCGGATCTTCAGGCGCGCGGCCTCGATTTCCCGGACATCTCGATCCTCAAGAAGGGCGAATCCGACGGCGGCAACTACCGCACGCTGCTCTGGGGCAACGGGGCGGCCAGCCAGATCGCGATCTACCCCAACCTCAACTTCAACGATCCCGTCTGGCGCGAGGTGATGCGCGATGTGCGGTTCCGCCGGGCCCTCAGCATGGGCATCGACCGGCATATGATCAACCGCGCCCTCTATTTCGGCCTGGCGCTGGAGGGCGGCATGACCGCCCTGTCATCCAGCCCCCTGTTCAACCGCGCCGATCTGTCGATGTGGGCCACCATGGACATCGACGCGGCAAATGCCCTGCTGGACGAGATGGGCCTGACCGACCGCACTCCGGACGGGTTGCGCAGGCTGCCGGACGGGCGGCCAATGGAGTTCATCGTGGAAACGGCAGGCGAACGGCAAGAGGTCGAGAATGCCCTGGCCATCGTCACGGACACCTGGCGCGACCTCGGGATCAAACTGGTGATGCGCCCGCTTGACCGCGACATCCTGCGCAACCGTGTTTATGCCGGTGTGTCGATGTCGGCGGTCTGGTTCGGCTGGGACAACGGGCTGCCCTCCGCCTCGACCTCGCCGATGTATCTTGCCCCCACCAACCAGGAATTCTTTGCCTGGCCAAAGTGGGGCCAGTACTTCCAGTCGGGTGGCGAGGTCGGCGAAGCCCCGGATCTGCCGGAGGCGAAACGCCTGCTGGCGCTGTCGGACCAATGGAACCATACCTTCGACCGGGATGAACGCCGCGCCATCTGGGCTGAGATGCTGGACATCCACGCAGAGCAGCAATTCGCGATTGGCATCCTGTCCGAAGCCCCGCAGCCCGTGGTGGTCAACAAGCGGCTGCGCAACGTGCCCGAAACGGCAATCTGGGCGTTTGAACCCGGCGCGCATTTCGGCGTCCACCGCATCGACGAATTCTACTTTGAAGATGCCCTGCAACAGGTGACGCAATGACCTTTCTCAAATACGCGGTCTATCGCTTTTTCACCATGCTGCTGACGCTCTGGATCGTGTCGATCCTTGTCTTCACCATCATCAACCTGCCGCCCGGCGATTACCTGTCCAACCAGATTGCCGAGCTGCGTGCCACCGGTCAGGCCGAAGGTGTGGCCAAGGCCGAATTCCTGCGCACCGAATATGCGCTGGACCGGCCGATCTGGGAGCAATACCTGATCTGGGTCGGCTTTGCCCCCGGCCCCAACGGGTTCTCCGGGCTGATACAGGGTGATTTCGGCTGGTCCTTCGAATTCGACCGGCCGGTCGGGGAAATCGTGGGCGATGCGCTCTGGCTGACGGTGCTGGTCAATCTCGCCGCCGTGCTCTTTGTCTATGTGGTCGCCCTGCCGCTGGGCGTGCTGGCCGCTGCCGAGGCAGAGACATGGATGGATTACACCGCCGGATTCGTGGGATATCTTGGCCTTGCCACACCCAACTTCCTGCTGGCGCTGATCCTGTTCTACTATGGCCACAAGTATTTCGACATTCCCATCGGCGGCCTGATGGACGCCAGTTTCGAGGGCGAACCGCTGAGCTGGGCCAAGGTCAAATCCATGGCCACCCATCTGATCGTGCCCACTTTCGTCATCGGCACTGCGGGGGCGGCGGCGATGATGCAGCGCCTGCGCGCAAACATGCTGGACGAGCTCAGCAAACCCTATGTGGAGACCGCCCGCGCCAAGGGGCTGGCACCGGCGCGCCTGTTGGCCAAATATCCCCTGCGGATGGCCTTCAACCCCTTTGTCGCGGACATCGGCAACCTGCTGCCGGCCATGGTCTCCGGCTCGGTGCTGGTGTCGGTCGTCCTGGCCCTGCCGACCATCGGCCCTGCCCTGCTGGCCGCGCTGAAAAGCCAGGATCAGTTCCTTGCCGCCTTCGTGCTGATGTTCGTGGCCTTGCTGACACTGGTCGGCACGATGATCTCGGACTTGTTGCTGGTGCTGCTCGATCCGCGCATCCGCTACGGGAGCCGTGACACATGAGCATTCAGCCGGACAACCGTTATGTCGATGCAGAAGCCTGGTCCGATGACACCGACATCAGCGCGCCCGAACGCGCGGACATGGATGCGCCGGCCTGGCTGCTGACCTGGCGCAAGTTCAAACGCCACCGGATCGGGCTGATATCGGGCATTTTCCTGCTGTTGTGCTATCTGATGCTGCCCATTGCCGGTTTCATCTCCCCCTATACCCCCAATCAGCGCAGCGCCGACTATCTCTATGCGCCGCCGCAAAGCGTCAACCTGTGGCACGAGGGGTCGTTTGTGGGGCCTTACGTCTATCCGATCACGGCAGAGGCCGATCTGGTCAATTTCCGCTGGACCTATACCACCGACACATCCACCCCGATGCCGCTGGAATTTTTCTGCGAAGGGGCGGATTACAACCTCTTCGGCCTGATCCCCTCCGACACCCATCTGTTCTGTGCGCCGCCGGGGGCCACGATCTTTCTCTGGGGGTCAGACAGGCTGGGCCGGGACGTGTTCAGCCGTATCCTCTATGGCGCGCAACTGTCGCTGACGGTCGGGCTGATCGGCATCACCGTCTCCTTCCTGCTTGGCATCACCTTCGGGGCACTTGCGGGTTACTTTGGCGGGCGCACCGACTGGATCATCAACCGGGCCATCGAAATCCTGCGCTCCCTGCCGGAACTGCCGCTCTGGCTCGCCCTCTCGGCGGCGGTGCCTTCCAACTGGAGCCCGGTCGCGGTCTTTTTCATCATCTCGATCATTCTCGGCATCCTGGACTGGCCCGGCCTCGCCCGGGCGGTGCGGTCGAAATTCCTGTCGCTGCGCGAGGAGGAATTCGTGAAAGCGGCGGAAATGATGGGGGCCAGACCGGCGCGGATCATCAGCAGGCATCTGCTGCCGAACTTCATGTCGCATCTGATCGCCAGCGCAACCCTGTCGATCCCGGCAATGATCCTGGGTGAAACGGCGCTGAGCTTCCTCGGCCTCGGCCTGCGCGCCCCGGCCGTCAGCTGGGGTGTCATGCTGAACGACGCCCAGAATCTGGCCAGCATCGAAATCTACTGGTGGACGGCCATCCCCATGCTGCCCATCATCATCGTTGTCCTGGCATTCAACTTCCTGGGCGACGGCCTGCGGGCATCGCTCGACCCCTACAAGGGGTGAAAGCCGCTGGTAGAGAACTGAACCAATAATCTGCTAAGACCATTTCTGCCCTCCCAAGACCGTGGAACATTTCCGCAAGAGGCTTTCACCGATACGGAAAACTCCTTGCGGGGTCTGTTTGTCTTGGCCAAAATGAAGCATCGGTCGGAGCACCCTGATCGCTTTTTTTTACAAAATTGAAACTAAATACATCAAGTTACCGAGGAAAACATGTCACAACCAAAAGAAATTCTGCTGCACGTCGGCCACGGCAAAACTGGCACCAGCTTCTTGCAGTCGGTTCTGGCAGCTTCCAGTGACGCATTGCATTTCCGGCAAATATGCTACCCGATAAGCAGCTCTGATCGGGAGCGCGCCGCAAAAGGACTTACGACTTCAGGAAACCTGCCAAACGGTGAAAATTCCTGGGACAGAATGTTGATGCAGGCAAATGATATTGCTGGCATGAGCTTGCTCGTCTCGAATGAGAGCCTGTTTCAACGCCTCTTCGACACCATTGCCGAGGATATTTCTTCGCGGCATCCCGGCGTCCCGGTTTCCGTGTTGCTTTTCGTGCGTAACCCCTTGGAAAATGTCGCAGCGAGCTATAGCCAAGCTGTGAAAAGCGGCAATCTGGCCCTCTCGTTCGAGTACGCTTTGAACAACCCCCATAACGACAATATCTCAAGGGCCATCAAGTTCTCAGAAGCGTGTAAAAAGGCAAATTTCAAACTTACAGTTCACAATTACTCGCATGAACGAAATAGATTGCTGACACTCTTTTCGGACTGGTTATGTCAACCGGAATCCACGTTTGTCTTGCCACCGGTCCGCGTCGTCAACCGCTCACTGGATATAGCCGAGCTGGAAATACAGCGAGCTATGAACAAGTACCTGCCTGTGGATGGTGCATTTCTGGCTCAGACCATGTCGGCGCGCCTTCCGCCGACCGCAAGTTCCAAACCCAAGGCATCGCGAGTAGCTTTGGAAACGTACTGCGAGGAAATTGGCGAGCGGATCAAGCAAGGCAACGCATATTTTGGCCGCGAGCTCTATTACAAGGAGGATATCGAACCTTATGTCGAAGGCCCGCAAGACCAGCAAATCTGCCTAAGCAGGGAACAGCTGGACGTAATGATGGAAACCTTAGCCGCGCGCATACGGATGTTGTCCCGTTCAAGTTGAGGGCCGTTCCCCGCGAAAGCCTCCTTTCGAACCAAACCACAATCGGAAAATGCCGTTGTCAATTGCGGCGCAGTAACACTTAACCCGCTTTGGTGGCACAGATCTTCGTTACCCGCCCCCAGCGTCTATCCTGATCGAGTTTGACAAACCAAAGGCCCAGGCCCATCAAACCACCGTCAGTGCCGAAGAGTTGGCGGGCCCCGGTCTGCTTCGGTCCAAGCAAGCTAGTCGTACCACTTGCCCATCTTCACCTCGACATCCGTCCCCACACGCTTGGCGAAGGCTTCCGGATCCTGGGTGCCGCCGTCCCGGCCGCGGTAGTGGTAGGGATAGACATATGTCGGCGCAAATTCGGACACCGCCGAAGCCGCGGCATTCACGTCCATGGTGAAGGGCAGGTTCATGCAGACAAAGGCCAGGTCGATGTCCGACAGCTGCCGCATCTCGGGAATGTCCTCGGTATCGCCCGAGATATAGACCCGGAACTTGTCGAAGTTCAGCACATATCCGTTGTCGCGGCCTTCGGGGTGAAAATTCTTGCGCTCTTCGGTCATGTTGTAGGCCGGGATCGCTTCGATGTTCATCCCGGCAAATTGCACCATTTCCGCGTTGGCCACAGCCGTTGCCTTGCCCTTCAGGTCATCGGGCAACATGTCAAAGACGGCCGGGTTGGTGATCAGTTGGGTGCTCTCCCCCACCAGGGCGGACAGGGTTTCTGCGTTGTAATGGTCCCCGTGTTCGTGGGTGATCAATACCAGATCCGCGGGCGGGAAATCCGCGTATTGCGCCGCATCGCCCACCGGGTCGACGTAAATCGTGCCCTTGGGCGTCTCCATGACAAAGGAGGCATGGGAGACCGGATGCACGGTGATGGGGCCCGCTTCGGTGTCGAAGGTATCGCCCGCATGGGCTGCGGCACGCGCGGCATAGGGCAAAAGCGTGACAACCCCGGCTGTCGCAGCGGTGGTGACAAGGAAATGGCGACGTGTCTGTGACATTGTGATCCTCCTTCTGGGTCAAGCAGGAGATAGGCGGCTGCCCCCCTTTGTCAAAACCGGGGGAGCGTAAATTCGGCGTCGCGCGCCTAACGGTCATCCCCCATGTCTGCAGCGTCCCCCATGTCCTCTTCCTCGATATGGGCATGTGCCGCCGCGGTGACCGCCTTGCGGTCTTCTTCGCTCAGGTTCTCGACCTTGCCATCGGCCAGGCGCACGGTCACTTCGCGGTGGGCGAATTTGATGCCTTCGCGTTCGAACAGGGCGCGGATGTCCTCATAGACCTTCTTGCGCACCAGCCATTGGTCCCCGGGCTTGGTCATGAACTTGACCCGGATGATCATGGCGCTGTCCTGCATCTCGATCACACCCTGCGATTTCAGGGGCTGGATGAAGTTGTCCCCGATCACCGGGTCATCCAGCAGTTCCTGCCCCAGTTTCTTGATCAGCTTGCGGACCTTTTCCACATCGGTGTCATAGGTCACCCGCAGCGGCAGTTTCATCATCACCCAATCGCGGGAATAATTGGTGATCACCTGCAGTTCGCCAAAGGGAATCGTGTGCAGCGCGCCCAGATGATGGCGCAGCTGGAAGGACCGGACGGAGATCTTTTCGACCGTGCCCTTGACCTCGCCCACGTCCAGATACTCGCCCTTGCGAAAGGCGTCGTCGAACAGAAAGAACGCCCCGGCAAAGATGTCGCGCACCAGCGCCTGGGAGCCGAAGCCGATCGCAACCCCGACGATCCCGGCACCGGCAAACAGGGGCCCGACATTGATCCCCAGCTCCATCAGCACGATCAGCAGCAGCGTCACCACCACGAGGATCAGGATGAAGTTGCGAAACAGCGGCAACAGGGTCGCAAGCCGGCTTGCAGAAGACCCGCCGCCTTCATCGCCCAGTTCGACTTCCTTTTCATCCCCGGTTTCCTCGGCGATCTTGTTGTCGATCCAGATCCGGAAGGCGTGATAGACCACGTAACCGACAAAGATGATCACCAGGATGTCGAGAAACCGGTCGGCATAGCTTTCGACCATCTGCGCGCCGTCGTTGTCCCAGATGTAGAAAAATGCATAGGCCCCAGCGACAAAGGCAAGAATGCCGGCAACCCGCCCGGCAAGACCTTCGAAGGTGTTCAGCCGGTGGCGCGGTATCAGGCCCATGCGCGCCTCTTCCTCGGCCACGGCGGCACGGGTATCGGCCAGTTCCTCGCTCAGCCGCGCCGCTTCAACTTCGGAGATTTCGGACTGCGCTTCCAGTGCGGCCGCCAGTTCGGCCTCCTGGGTTTCTTCCTCGGCCAGCTTTTCGTTCATCCGGCGCATCGCGCGGGCGCGGGCGAAACTGCGTTCGATCAGATAGTTGATCACACCGTAAACCACGATGATCGACATCATGATGCCGTAGGCCCCCGCGATCAGCGGAATGGAGGACGGGTTCCCAAGGACCAGATCAGCGGTCAGTTCCAGCCAGGCGAAGATGACGTAAACAATCATCCCCGGCGCCCATGCACGCGACAGGAACCGCACGAGGAAACTGCATTCCTCCAGGGATTTCCCGTTCCGCAAAGCGAGGCTGACTGCGCGGCGGTTGATCAGGACCATCAGGATGTTCATCAGGACGATACCCGCCGACATCATCGCGCTGAGAAAGGCATAGACCTCGTAGTTCAGGCCCAGCTCACCGATCCAGATGCCGAAAAGAATCGCGCAGATGTCCAGGACGGCCAGGATCCATATCCACCTGTGCAGCCGTTTGGCGTCGCGGTCGCTGAAATGCGGGATCCGGTACTGGCTCAGAAAGGGCGAAAGGATCATCCGCCAGATCCCTGCAACCAGGCGGCATGCAAAATAGCCGATATTGATCAGGCTGACGGTAAATTGCATCGCCGTGTCTTCCAGCGTGCCAAAGATCGCGAACCCCAGGATGTAGGCCACCAGCATCGAAACCAGGATACCCACGACGCCGACGGCAAAGCGCATGACGAGGAAGGGCATTTTTTCCACATAGCCCTGCGGGTTTTCCATCACGCGGGAGGTAACAAATCCCTTCGCGATCCGTCTGCCAAATACATATCGTTCGAACAGCGACCCGACCGCAAACAGGGCAAGGCACAACAGCAATGTCTTGCCAAAGGCCCAAATGGTGCCATCCGGGCTGGCCGCGCGCAGGATATAGGCGACTTCGTTGAAGGCGGCAGGCAGCAGTAACAGCCGGTCTACAAGGGCGGCCCGGAGCTGCATCGCCCGGTCCTGTGCGGCCATCAGCGGTGATTTCCCCGCCGGCTGCTCTGCCGTGGTTTCCGCAGCCTCGGTGGTGCCCTGGGTCAGCAGGTTGCCCTCGGTGTCGATCACCACCACGCCCACACCATTTTCGGCGGCCTGCCGGATGATCCGGTCGATGTTTTCCTCGCTCGCGGAGGGGGCAGCCTTTTCCTTGCTCAGCAGCGGCCCCAGCCCCTGCGCCTGCGCATCGGGGGCGGCCAGGCAGATCATCAAGGCCATGATGAGAAAGGTAAGATAGCGCATGATGGCCCCCAAATTCAATTTTACTACGTTAGGCTCTGGACCCAATAATTCTATATACACAGTTTGACAGATTTTTTCGCAGACAAGAAGCATCTGCGCAGGAATAGTGGTTCTATTCCAAGCAGATGTGACGCAGGCTGCGGGAAAATCCGTCAAACCCGGAGGGCGGCGATTTCACGTCATTTCAACGTCTTGGGGCGCTTGCAAATAGAGCCACTATTGGCTGCACGCCCCAAACCATTGAAATTTCGTGAAATCGCCGCTGAGCATATAGAATTACTGGGTCCAGAGCCTAAGTCAGGCGACACACCATTGCAATCGCCGCCCCGGTGCGGCAGGGCCTCGGGCCAAATATCAGTGCAGATGTTTTACAAGCCCATATAACTTGTGCCATATCGGAATGCAGGCGCCACGGGCTGCCACACTAGAACCGGAAAGACCGCCCATGATGCACCCTGCCTGCTTCAGCCGCCCAATGCGCAGCCAGACCAGCCAGCGCCCCGTCCAGATGACAGACCCGGTGAACCGGGAAAGCAGTTTCCCAGAACAAGCGGGAAATCGGGCTGCGTCCTGATGCGATCAGGACCGGCACCGCTGCACATGGAACGCATGACCCACACCGTCACGATGGCCCGCAAGGCAACGTCGCACAGGATCATGTTCTACAGTCATGACACCTTTGGGCTGGGCCATTTGCGCCGGTCCCGCGCGCTGGCCACCGCCCTGACAAAGGGCGATGACAAGGCTTCCGCAATCATCCTGACCGGATCGCCCGTCGCAGGGCGATTTACCTTTCCCGAACGGGTCGATCATATCCGCCTGCCGGGTGTCACGAAACTGCCGGACGGATCTTATGTCAGCCAGACGCTTGGCATGGACATCGACCAGACAACGTCATTGCGGGCGGGGCTGATCCAGACCTCGGTCGAGCAATACCAGCCGGACCTGCTGATCGTGGACAAGGAACCAACCGGCTTTCGCGGCGAGCTGCTGCCGACGCTGGAGTGGCTGCATGCCAAGGGGAACATACCCTGCGTCCTTGGGCTACGGGATGTGCTGGACGAACCGGAGGTCATCGGGGCCGAATGGGCACGCAAGGGCGCGATCGAGGCAACAGAGCGGTTTTATGACGAGATCTGGGTCTATGGCGCGCGCGATGTCTATGACCCGACCGAGGGGCTCCACCTGTCGGAGGCCGCCCGCGCGCGGTTGCACTGGACCGGCTATCTGCGCCGCACTGTCACTGACGCCTCCGAGGTGCCGGACAGGCCCTATATCCTGATCACCCCCGGTGGCGGCGGCGACGGGGCCACCATGGTGTCGCTGGTTCTTGAAGCCTATGAAAACGACCCCTCCCTGGGGCCGGACGCGGTGCTGGTCTACGGCCCCTTCCTGTCTGGCGAAGTGCGCGCGGCTTTCGACGCACGGGTGGCCAAACTGGGCGGGCGCGTCATCGCGACGGGATTCGACAGCCGGATCGAGGCGCTTTTTGCCCGGGCCGAAGGTGTGATCTGCATGGGCGGCTACAATACCTTTTGCGAGGTGCTCTCCTTTGACAAGCCGGCGGTGATCGTGCCGCGCACCAAACCCCGGCTGGAGCAGTGGATCAGGGCGAGCCGTGCGGAACAGCGCGGGCTGGTGCGGATGCTGGATGAAACCCGCGACGGGATGACCGCCGCGTCGATGATCGCGGCCATCCGCAACCTGCCGCGGCAGGGCAAGCCATCGGAAGCCGGGGCAGACGGGCTGCTGGAAGGTCTGGATGTCGTGGTGGCGCGGGCCCGTGCCCTGATGGCCGGGGAGAACAGCAAATGAACGTCGGAAAGCTGGCTGTCGTGGTCAAGGGCTGGCCGCGCCTGTCAGAGACGTTTATCGCGCAGGAACTGGTCGCGCTGGAAGAGGCCGGTCTGCAGTTTGACATCTGGTCACTGCGGCATCCGACCGATCACAAGACGCATCCGCTGCATGACCGCCTGCAGGCCCAGGTGCGCTATCTGCCGGAATACCTGCGCGATGAACCCGCCCGGGTGGCCCGCGCGATGGGTGCTGCGGCCGACATGCCCGGCTTTGACGCGGCCGCTGCCGCCTATGCTGCCGATCTGAACCGTGACGACACGCCCAACCGCCGCCGCCGCTGGGGGCAGGCCTGCGTGATGGCGCATGAACTGCCGCAGGATGTGGCGGGGCTCTACGCGCATTTCCTGCATACGCCCTCCTCTGTCGCGCGCTATGCGGCCATACTGCGGGGGCTGCCCTGGTCCTTCTCCGCCCACGCCAAGGACATCTGGACCTCGCCGGATTGGGAATTGCGCGAAAAACTGTCAGGCCGGCATCACGGCGCCGCCTTTGGCGCGACCTGCACCGCCTTTGGTGCGGCGCATCTTCAGGGTCTGGCTGATACGCCCGAGCGGGTCGATCTGGTGTATCACGGGTTGGACCTCGCGCGGTTCCCTGCCCCACCAGAGCGGAAACTGCGCAAACCGGGTGACCCGTTCCAGATGATGTCAGTGGGGCGGCTGGTCGAGAAAAAGGGTTTTGACAACCTGATTGACGCGCTGGCCCTCTTGCCCGCCACCCTCGACTGGCACTGGACCCATATCGGCGGCGGGGCGCTGGACGCGCAGATGCGCGCGCGCGCCGAAGCGCATGGGATCAGCGACCGCATCACCTGGCGCGGGGCCTGCGACCAGCCCGAGGTGATCGCGGCGATGCGCGCCGCCGATCTCTTTGTCCTGCCCTCGCGCATCGCGGCGGATGGCGACCGCGACGGCCTGCCAAATGTGCTGATGGAGGCAGCCAGCCAGAAGCTGCCGATCCTCAGCACGCCGGTCTCTGCCATCCCCGAATTCATCGACACCGGTGTGCATGGCGTGCTGAGCGATGACGCACCGGCGACCCTGGCCGAGGCCATGGCCGGTTTCGCCGCAGACCCGGTGCGGGCGGCAGCGATGGCCGATGCCGCCCTTGCACGGCTGACCTCGGATTTTCTGATGCAACCGGGGATCGCACATCTGAAAAAGCGCCTTGTGGCGATGCTCGCGCCGACAAGATGATGCGGCTGGCGTTCTATGCTCCCCTGAAACCGCCTGACCACCCCACGCCCTCCGGTGACCGGGCAATGGCGCGGGGGCTGATGACGGCGCTTGAAAGGACTGGCGCTGAGGTAACCCTTGCCAGCACCCTGCGCAGCAGGGACGGCAGCGGGGATGCGGCCTTGCAAGCCAGTTTGTTTGCGCAGGCAGAGGAGCAGATCGCGCGCCTGATCCCTCAGGGCCGCCGGGAGCGTTGGCAGGCCTGGGTCAGCTACCACAATTACTACAAGGCCCCCGACCTGATCGGCCCCGCTGTCGCAGGGGCATTGGGCATTCCTTATCTGCAGATCGAATCCACCCGTGCGCGCAAGCGGCTGGCAGGCCCCTGGGCCGATTTCGCAGCCGCTGCAGAATCGGCGGCAGATGCCGCAGCGGTGATTTTCTACGTGACGGCCCGTGACGCCGAAACCCTGCGCCGTGACGCACCGACCGGGCAACACCTGATCCACCTGCGCCCGTTCCTGTGCCGCGACACATTGCCAGATGCCGCAGCTTTGAGTGGTCCGATGCTGAGCGTCGGCATGATGCGCGCGGGGGACAAGCTGGCCTCCTACCGCATCATCGCGGAGACCCTGACGCTGCTGGAAGGTGACTGGGTGCTGGAGATCGCAGGCGATGGTCCGGCGCGCGCGGAGGTGGCGGCGCTGATGGCACCTTTTGGTGACAAGGTACGCATTCTCGGTGCGTTGCCGACAGATGCGCTGCAGAGCGCCTATGCCCGCGCTTCCCTGCTGTTCTGGCCCGGCGTGAACGAAGCTTTCGGCCTGACCTATCTCGAAGCGCAGGCGGCGGGCCTGCCGGTCGTGGCACAGGACCGTCCCGGCGTCCGCGACGTGCTGGCACCGGGCATATACCCCGCCCCCGAGGCCGGGGCAGCCGCCCTGGCCCATCAGCTGACGGCTTTGCTGGCAAAGCCTGAGCTTCGCCAGGCCGCCGGAACCGCCGCAAGGGATCACATTGCAGCCCACCACCTGCTGCCCGCCGCGACGCAATGCCTGCGCAGAGGCCTGTCCGCTGCGGGGGTGGCGGCATGAGCCGCCTTGCCCTCTTGCGCCACGGCCACACGGAATGGAACCGCGCGGGCCGCATTCAGGGCCGCACCGACATCCCGCTTGATCCCGAAGCACGGGCGCAACTGGCGCTGCTGTCCTTGCCGCCCCCCTGGGACCGCGCCGCGATCTGGTCCAGCCCCCTGCGCCGCGCGGCAGAAACGGCACAATTGGTCAGTGGCCGCGCCCCGACAACCGACCCGGCCCTGACCGAAATGGACTGGGGCAGCTGGGAGGGGCAAAAACGCCCCGACCTGCATGCCGACCCGGACTGCGACTATCGCCCGATTGAAGACTGGGGCTGGCACTATGCCCCGCCCGGCGGCGAAAGCCCCGCCGAGGTCCGCGCGCGCCTGCTGCCCTGGGCAGAGGCGCTGACGGGAGATGCGGTGGCAGTTTGCCATATCGGCGTGATGCGGGTGCTGCTGGCCCATGCCCATGGCTGGGATTTCGACGGTCCCGCCCCCTTTGCGGTGAAGCGCAACAGGCTCTACATCATCGACATAGACCCCTCCGGCTGGCGCCCCCGCGCCGAGCCGCTGCGCCTGACGGAGACGGCACCATGAAGGTGATGATTGTCGTAACCCACCTGCTGGGCACCGGGCACCTGTCCCGCGCACTGACCCTTGCGCGGGCGTTCCGGCAGGCAGGCCACAGGATCAGCCTGGTGTCGGGCGGGATGCCTGCACCGCACCTGCAGGACGCCGATATTCCCCTGCATCAGCTGCCACCAGTGCGCTCTGACGGCGTCGACTTCACCCGTTTGCTGGACATGCAGGGCGATGTGGTGACCGACAGCGCGCTGGCCCGGCGTCAGGCCGCCCTGCTGGATCATTTCCACGCCGAGGCCCCGGATGTGCTGATCACCGAGCTCTTTCCCTTTGGCCGCCGCATCCTGCGCAAGGAATTCCGCGCCTTGCTGAGTGCGGCATGCGGGAGCGCCGGCAAGCCGCTGATCTGCGCCTCCATCCGCGACATCCTCGCGCCGCCGTCAAAGCCCAGGAAGGCCGCGTTCGCGGATGATATGATCGACACCTATTATGACGCGGTGCTTGTGCATTCGGATGCGGCGATCACGCCCCTGAGCCTCAGCTGGCCGGTATCAGAGGTGCTGCAACCCAGGCTCAGATACACCGGGTTCGTGGCCCCGCCCCCTGCCCCGGCACATCCCCAAAGCGCCGGCGCGGAAGAGGTGATCGTCAGCGCGGGGGGCGGCGACGTGGGCGCGGAGATTTTCGCCGCCGCGCTGCAAGCCGCCAGACGGGACCCCGACAGGCAATGGCGGCTGCTGCTGGGCGGAGCCAAGGCAGCGGAACGCGGCGCGCAGATGGACGCGCCCGCCAATGTGGTGATCGAACCCGCGCGTCCGGATTTTCGCCAGATGCTGCACCACGCGGCGGCCTCTGTCTCCATGTGCGGCTATAACACTGCGCTGGATGTCTTGCAGACCGGCTGCCGGGCGGTCTTCATCCCCTTCGATGCGGGCAGCGAGGTGGAACAGGGCATCCGCGCCGAGGCGCTTGCCAAACGCCCCGGCATTGCAGTGGTGCGCAGCGCCGATCTGACGGCAGAGACCCTGCTGCAGGCGCTGCTTGAGGTCACCGCAGCCCCGCGCCCCGCCGCGCTGCATCAGGGGCTGGACGGGGCGGCGCGCACGGTCGAGATCGTGTCAGAGATGCAAGGGGCGCGGTCATGAGCACCGATTGGTCCCCCCTGACCGATGAGCTGGCCATCTGGCGGGCCGAGGGCCGGGATTTGCCGCTTTGGTGGCGGGATGACGACGCGACGGAGCCGACGGCAGCGCTGGAGCAACTCCTGCACCTGGCGGAAGCGCTGGAGATGCCGGTGCACCTTGCCGTGATTCCGCAACCTGCCACAGCGGCCCTGGAAAAGGTCATCGGCACCAGCGCCCATGCGACGGCGCTGGTGCATGGATGGGCCCATCTGAACCATGCGCCCGAGGGGCAGAAGAAGGCCGAGTTTGGCCATGCCCGCCCGGATGCGGCCGAACAGGCGCGGGCGGGGCTGGACCGTCTGCGCGGCCTTTTTGGGGCAAAGCTGTTCGAGATGTTCGTGCCGCCCTGGAACCGCATCGATCCCGCCCTCATCCCGCGCCTGCCCGATCTGGGCTATCGCGCGCTTTCGACCTATACCCCCCGCCCCGCCCGCGAAGCGGCACCCGGGCTGGTGCAGATCAACACCCATATGGATCCGATCCACTGGCGTGGCGGCGGCGGGCTGGTCGATCCGGACAGCCAGATTACCGCCCTCCTCCGGCACCTGCAGGACCGCCGCAGGGGCCGCGCGGATGCGGCCGAGCCGCTGGGCTTTCTCACGCACCACCTGGTGCATGACCCCGCGATCTGGGACTTTACCCGCGCCTGCCTGTCGACCCTGCTTGCGGGCGGTGCCAGACCTGTGAACCTCATCTCCCTGAAAGGACCCCTGCCATGAGCCGTCTTGACTCCATGCGCCGCCGCCTGACCGCCCAGATCGACGGCATCAACTGGGCCGCAGGGCAGATCGAAGGGCTGGAGGGCGATGTGCTGGAACTGGGTCTGGGCAACGGGCGCACCTATGATCACCTGCGCGAGGTCCTGCCCGGCCGGCGCATCTGGGTGATCGACCGCGAGATGAACGCCCATCCCTCCTGCGTGCCCCCGGCGGAGAATTTCCTGCAAGGGGATGCCGACCGGATGCTGATGCAGATGGCCCGGAGCGGGACAAAGCTGGCGCTGGTGCATTACGAGCTGGGCATCGGCGTGGCCGAGAAGGACGCCGCCAAGAGCCGCGCCATGAGCCCCCTGATCGCGCCGCTGATGGTGCCGGGCGGGCTGGTCATCTCGCAGGATCCGCTGGAGGGGTTCGAGCGCATCGCGGGGCCGGAGACGGTGGCAGGGGACAGATACCTGTTTTACCGGGTCTAACGCTTTTTCACGAATTCCGTCAGGATCACGATGCGCTGCCCCTCGACCCGGCCTTCGATATGGGCGGGGTTGTCGGGCACCAGCGAGATTCGATGGACTGCCGTGCCACGCTTGGCGGTAAAACCCGCGCCCTTCACGTTCAGATCCTTGATCAGCACCACGGTATCTCCGGTGGCAAGCGGCACGCCGTTGCTGTCCTTGTGGTCTGTCCCTTGCGGCGCGTTATCGGCCCATGCGCGGGTCACGTCATCAAGGTAAAGCTGTTCGGCGAGATCACGCGCCCAGTCCGTATCCAGCCGCTTGAGAATGCGCGCGGCCAGAACCTGCAGCGCCGGGTCCTCTGACCACATGGTGGAGGCCAGCGGGCGGAAATGATCGGGCGGCGTGTCCGGGTCCGCACAGGCGGCGCAGATCTCGACGGAGGCACCATCGGGGCCGCCGGGGACGGGCGTTTCGATAAGCGGTGTGTTTTCGGTGGTGCAGAGCGGACATGTCATGGGGATGGTGTAAGTTTCGCCGGCCGGGGGTGCAATTGAATTGTGTCATTGAAGGGGACTGCCGCGCCCGAACCGAGGGGCGGGGATCAAGCGAAGCGCCCGCCCGGTGTGGGGGTGAGGCATGGTCCGGCATAGCCGGATTGAACAGTCCGGGGGACTGTTCAAAGTGCCGAACGCACAATTCGCGAGAATTGGGCCGGGGATACAATCGGTGCGTTTGATTGGGACCCCCGCGCCCGAACCGAGGGGCGGGGAACAAGCGAAGCGCCCGCCCCGTGGGGGCGGTTCGGGCGCTGCCAAATCGAAGATTTGGCATTTGAGAATTAGGTTAGGATTGCTTAATCTTCCAAATGGCTTCTTAATAAGATGGTGCAACCAGCATTTCGGAGTCCGCGACTTGGAAAAGAAGTATCAGATATTTGTTAGTTCAACTTTTGTTGACCTGAAAGAAGAACGCCAAGCGATTAGCAGGGCTGTATTGAATTTGGACCACATTCCGGCGGGAATGGAGCTATTTCCGGCTTTTGATAGCGACCAGTTTTCGTACATTCGTAAGGTTGTGGACGATTGTGATTATTACATTCTTGTAATCGGAGGAAGATATGGGAGCATCGGCCCAGAGGGTTTGAGTTATACCGAAATGGAGTATGATTATGCTACGGAAACAAAGAAACCTACATTAGTTTTCATCCATCGTGACATTGGTGAATTACCATCTAAATTTGTTGATGCAAGTGAAGAGCAAAATGAAAAGCTAAATGCATTTAAAGAAAAGGTTTCTAGAAATCGCTTAGTATCTTTCTGGTCCGATGTTAGAGAGCTTGAATCACAAGTGATTACTGCACTGGCAAAGAGCTTTAGCGATCATCCCCAAACCGGCTGGAGAAGGGACTCAAACGAACTATCAAAAGAAGCTCTAAAGCAAATCAATGATTTATCAAAGAATGTTGAGTATTGGCGCGGCAATTGGAGCGGGCTTCACGCAAAGGTTACAGACTTCGAAAGTCTGAAAACTGCCCAGATTCAGCTTCGTTTCGAGTTGAATGATGAGAAAAACACTGCGACATTCTCTTGTGCGACACTAATACGCGAATTCGCTTACGGACTACGTGCGGGTCTTGTGTCCGATGAAATCGAATTGGGTATACATTCCATTCTTACTAACGCAAACTATGGAAATATTTCCAAAATAGACGAACGAACTATTCAAGATGTTATTATGTTCTTTGAGGTTTTTGAAATTGGAGTTTTCTTGAATGGTGTTCTTAAAATTTCGGACGAAAAGGTTTACCTTTTGAAAGCCGCTTTTCAGCCAATTGAGAAAGTCGTGGATAGCGAGATTCCATTTTAGCCGCTTGCGAAGGCACCCATTTCAACACCCAAACACAACCGAGCGGGAACGCGCACTACTCCGCAACACCCAGCCTCCCGCGCGCTCTAAAACTAACCAGCTTTTAGCTGTCCATCTTCAACGCTGATATGAAAGCTTCCTGCGGAATATCCACTTTCCCGAACTGGCGCATCTTCTTCTTGCCCGCCTTCTGCTTCTCCAGCAGCTTCTTTTTCCGCGTCGCATCCCCACCGTAACACTTGGCCGTCACGTCCTTACGCATCGCACTCAGCGTCTCGCGGGCGATGACCTTGCCGCCAATCGCCGCCTGGATCGGGATCTTGAACATGTGGCGCGGGATCAGGTCTTTCAGCTTTTCGACCATGGCGCGGCCCCGTGTCTCTGCCCGGTCGCGATGGACCATGGTGGACAGCGCATCGACAGGTTCGTCATTCACCAGGATCTGCATCTTGACCAATGCGTCCTGGCGGTAGCCGATCATCGCGTAGTCAAAGCTCGCATAGCCCTTGGTCACCGATTTCAGCCGGTCGTAAAAGTCGAACACCACCTCGTTCAGCGGCAGGTCATAGACCACCATCGCGCGCGACCCGGCATAGGTCAGGTCCATCTGGATGCCCCGGCGGTCCTGGCAGAGTTTCAGCACGTCCCCAAGGTATTCGTCCGGCACCAGGATCGTCGCCTTGATGCGCGGCTCTTCGATGTGATCGACATAGGTGAGATCGGGCATGTCGGCAGGGTTGTGCAACTGATCGACCTGACCGTCCTTCATGTGGATGTTATAGATGACCGAAGGCGCGGTGGTGATCAGGTCGATGTCATATTCACGCTCGATCCGGTCGCGGATGACTTCAAGGTGCAGCAGCCCCAGAAACCCGCAGCGGAAGCCGAAGCCCAAAGCCGCACTGGTTTCCATCTCGAAGCTGAAGGAGGCGTCGTTGAGCGCGAGTTTCTCGATGCTGTCGCGCAGGTCTTCGAAGTCATTGGCATCCACCGGGAAGAGACCGCAGAAGACAACCGGTTGCGCAGGTTTGAAACCCGGCAGCGCCTTGTCGGTGCCTTTCTTCTCATGCGTGATCGTGTCGCCGACACGGGTGTCGCGCACCTGTTTGATCGAAGCGGTCAGGAACCCGATTTCGCCCGGTCCCAGCACGTCGATCTCCGTCATCACCGGGCGGAAAACACCGATGCGGTCGACGTGATGAACCGATCCGTTCTGCATCATCTTGATGCGGTCGCCCTTTTTCAACTGACCGTCCATGATGCGGACCAGAACGATGACGCCGAGATAGCTGTCGTACCAGCTGTCCACCAGCATCGCCTTCAGGGGCGCATCCAGCGTGCCCTTGGGCGCGGGCAGATGGTGCACGATGGCTTCCAGTGTCTCATGGATGCCCTGCCCGGTCTTGGCCGAGACGCGGATCGCGCCCGAGGCGTCGATGCCGATCACATCCTCGATCTGTTCGGCCACGCGGTCGCACTCGCTGGCCGGCAGGTCGATCTTGTTGAGGATCGGCACGATCTCGTGGTCCGCGTCGATGGCGTGATAGACGTTGGCGAGAGTCTGCGCCTCGACCCCCTGGGTGCTGTCGACGACCAGCAGCGATCCTTCGACCGCGCGCATGGAGCGTGACACCTCATAGGCGAAGTCGACGTGGCCGGGCGTGTCGATCAGGTTGAGGACGTAATCCTCGCCATTGTCGGCGGTATAGTTGATCCGCACGGTCTGGGCCTTGATGGTGATGCCCCGTTCGCGTTCGATGTCCATGCTGTCGAGCATCTGCGCCTTCATGTCGCGCAGGGAGACGGTATTCGTCTCCTGGATGAGCCGGTCGGCGAGCGTGGATTTCCCGTGGTCGATATGCGCGACGATGGAGAAATTGCGGATGTGTGAAAGCGGTGTCATGTATGGGGATATGGCGCAGCGCGGGGCAAGCGTCAATTGGTCAAAACACAGCGTAACGGGTTCATCCGGACGGGTCAGATGCGGCTGCAACGGCCGCGCTTCATGGCCAACGCGGCTTGCGACGGCCATTTTCCCGAATTTGCCATGCAAACCCTTCAGCGGGGTCCGAGCCGCACCGGTGGAACGGCGCGCAATCAAACGTGAATTGCCCCGCCATCCCGATTCAGGCATACTGCGCAGCAGAGCAAATAGGGACCATCAAGGGGCAAACCCCACGGTCCGGGCAGAGGGCAGTTATGATGATGCGTATCGGTGTGGCGCTTGTCGCCGTTTTGGGGCTGGCCGCCTGTGGGGGTGGCAGCAGGTATTCCAGCAGCAAAGCAACGGGTTACGGTGGCGGCTATTCACCCGCGCCGGTGGTTGTTCCCTTTGCAAGCGGACCCATTCAGAAGGCCTGCCTGGCAGACGGACGCAAGGAGGCTTCCAGAACCCGCTGCGGCTGCGTGCAGGCCGTGGCGGACCAGTCGCTTTCCGCGGCGGACCAGCGCCGGGGGGCCAAGATGTTCCGCGATCCCCATCAGCTGCAGGAAATCCGCCAGTCGGACAATGCCAACAATGAACGCTTCTGGAAGGCCTGGAAAGAATTCGGCCAGAACGCCGCGGCGATCTGCGCCCAGAGCTGACCTCACCGGAAGGCGAAATTTTTACAGCGTTTCGGGATAGGCTTGAAACATCCAACATCACTTTTCGCGTTCGACCGAAGGGAGAGGCAGCGAACAAGTGATTCAGGTATATCCCGAAGCGCTATAGAAAAAATTTGCCCGGAGTTTTCCAAAACTCCGGCACCCTCAGAGATCGCGGATCCAGAATTGCAGGGGTTTCGGCGTCTCTTCGCTCTCGCCCTGGTCTTTCCAGTGAAACGCGGCGACCACGCCGTCAAGCGGCCGGTATCCCCGTCCCCGCCAGAAGGCATCGAGCGGGCGGTAGCCGGCGGGGCGGGCCGGGTGATCCTCGGGCCGGATCACCGCGCAAAAGCAGCACCTGGAAAAGCCCTGGGTGCGGGCGTGGCGCTCTCTCGCATCAAAGAACCGATGCCCGATCCCCTGCCCCCGGTAGTTAGGCAAGAGCACGCTTTCGGCGCAATAGAACACCTCTGACAGGTTGATGCCGCTGGGGGCAAAGGCGGCGGCGAAATCATCCGCGTGATCCGTCAATGGCGTCCCGGTGCTGGCCCCCACCAGCCTTTCCCCGTCAAACGCCCCAACGACAATGGCCCGGTCGCTGTCGCGGTAGCTTTGCAGATACCGCTCCTCATAGGCCAGATCCCCGTCGTAGAGATAGGGCCATTCGGCAAAGACCGCGATGCGCAGCCGCGCCACCTCCGGCAGCGCCCTTGCCAGCGCCGCACCGGTAAGCGGCGTGATCCGCAAGCCCATCTCAGCTGACCTGCGCGGTCCAGTCCGCCAGATTGTAATAGGTGGTGATGCGGCTGATTCTGCCGTCCCGCAGGTCAAAGAATGACCCCGCCGGCAGCCGGTAGCTCTGGCCGCGCGCCTCCGGCAGCCCCGCGTCCGTTTCAAGGTAGCTGCCGTTGACCGTGTATTCCGCGGCCGCCCGCGTGCGCTCGGGGTCAGAGAAAACCACCATGTCGGTCAGGTTCTCTTTGTAGCAGCGGCTCATATGGGCGCAGAAGTCCGCGAATTTCGCCTTGCCTTCGCGCACCTTGCCCTCGTTGACGTGATGGGCCACGTCATCGGTCAGGCAGGCCAGCATCCCGTCGGTGTCGCCTGCGTTGAAAGCATCGAAATAGGTCTTGATGATGTCAGCCATGGGGAATCCTAATTGTCAGGGCAAACCGGGTCGCCGAAACGGTCGATCAGGCGGGTCTTGATCTGGTCGCGGGCGGCGCGAAACTGAACCAGCTTGGCCTCGCGTCCCTCGCCGAGGCCCGTCGGGTCCAGAATCGGCCAGTATTCAACCTCAAGGTGGAAAAACCGCGTCAGCTCCAGCGCGCGGCGCTGGCTTGCCGGGGACAGGGCGATCACCAGATCGAAGGAAGACAGGTCATCGCCCCATTGCTCCATCTCGTCGAAACTGCGCGAGCGGTGGCGCGACAGTTCGACACCGATCTCGGCGCAGACCGCGATGGAAAAGCCGTCGATCTCCAGGTCGTTCTTGACGCCCACGGATTGCACGTAGGTGTCCGTGCCATAGAACTTCTTCATGATCCCTTCCGCCATGGGCGACCGCACCGCATTATGGTCGCAGCAGAACAGCACGGACTGGGGAAGCGCCGCCATCGTTCAGCCGCCGAAATGCAGGACGCAGATCAGGGTGAACAATCGGCGCGCCGTGTCGATGTCGATCTCGGCCTTGCCCTCCAAGCGTTCCTGCAGAACGCGGGAGCCTTCGTTGTGGATGCCGCGACGGGCCATGTCGATGGTTTCGATCTGGCTGGGCGGCAGTTTCTTGACCGCGTCAAAATAGCTTTCGCAGATCTGGAAATAGTCTTTGACCACTTGCCGGAACGGCCCCAGCGACAGATGAAATTCCGCCGCCTTCTCGGCCTTCTCGGTCGCCACGTCGAACACCAGGCGCTTGTCGCGGATCGACAGGCCAAGGTGATAGGGCCCCTCGGGAACGGGGCGGTCGTCCCGGGCCGGGATGACAAAGTGGTTGTCTTCCAGCAGGTCGAACATCGCGACCTTGCGTTCCTGCTCTATCTCGGGCGTCGGAGGGGGCAGGTTGGCATCGTCAAGGACAATATGGGAGATGCGGGACATGGAAAGACCTCAGGCAGGAAAGTCGCATAGGCATAGCGCAGCAGGCCCCAAGGGGCAATCGCGCTCGTATTATCGAATTTCGCGATAACGCGGGCGGCCTGCCTGGCCGAACGGGGAGCCGGACGGCACCCGTCGCTCCCGCCTATTGGTTCAGCTTTTTCAGACGTGCCGTGACGCTCAGACCATGCGCCTGAAGGCTTTCGGAGGCTGCCAGGGTTTCGGCAGCAGGGCCGATGGCGCGCAGGGCCTCTGGCGTCATCCGCGCCAGCGTCGTGCGTTTCATGAAATCCAGCACCGACAGGCCGGATGAGAATCGGGCAGAGCGCGCCGTCGGCAAAACGTGGTTCGGGCCGCCGACATAATCGCCAATGGCCTCCGGCGTCCATTGACCGAGGAAGATGGCCCCGGCGTGGGTGATCTGTGCGCTCAAGCCATCCGGGTCGGCCACGCAAAGCTCCAGGTGTTCGGGTGCAACGCGGTTCGACAGCTCCGCTGCGGTGGCGAGGTCCGGCACGGTGATGACCGCCCCGTTGTCGCGCCAGGATGCGCCCGCAATCGCCCGCCGCTCCAAAGTTTCAAGGTATTTGTCCACCGATGCCACAACCGCCTGCCCGAAAGCCGCATCCGTGGTGATCAGGATGCTTTGCGCGCTTTCGTCGTGTTCCGCCTGGCTGAGCAGATCAAGGGCAATGAAATCCGGGTCGTTTGCCGCATCCGCAATCACCAGGATTTCGGAGGGGCCCGCGATCATGTCGATGCCAACCTTGCCGAACACGCGCCGCTTGGCGGCGGCGACGAAGGCGTTGCCGGGGCCGGTAATCTTGTCCACAGGCGCAATGGTTTCGGTGCCATAGGCCAGCGCCGCCACGGCCTGTGCGCCGCCGATGCGGTAAATCTCCGTCACGCCGGAGAGCTGCGCGGCCAGCAGGACCAGCGGGTTCAGCACGCCATCGGGTGTCGGCACCACCATGGCAAGGCGGTTGACCCCGGCGACCGCGGCAGGGATGGCGTTCATCAGGACGGAACTGGGGTAGCTGGCCAGCCCGCCCGGCACATAAAGCCCCGCCGCCGATACCGGCGACCAGCGCCAGCCAAGTGTTGCGCCGGTCTCGTCCGTCCATTCTGCGTCTTCCGGCAATTGCCGCGCGTGATAGGCCCGGATGCGCGCGGCGGCGGTTTCAAGGGCGGCGCGTTCTGCGGCAGGTACGGTTTCGACGGCCTGCGCAACCTCATCGGCGCTGATCGCCAGTTGATCCGCGTTCAGGGCGATCCGGTCGAATTTCTCCGTCAGCTCGATCACCGCGGCATCGCCCCTTGCGCGCACATCCTCGATGATCCGGGCCACGGTGGCATCCACATCGGGGCTGTCCTCGCGCTTGGCGTTCAGCAGGGCGGCAAATCCATCCTCAAAGTCGGGCTGGCGTTGATCTAGAAACACGGGCATGGGCGCATCCTTTTGCTGGCCCGTGCATAGCCGCCACATCGCCAACCCTCAAGAGCGTGCGGAAGGTCGGGTGCCAAGGCGGGCATCGCCCGACCTGGAGGGCGTTCGGAACCTATACGCGGCGCGGAACACTTCATCACGCAATTCGGCTGCGTCCTGGCAGAGCGTGTAATATCGCCCTCCTGGGGGGAGGTCGGGCGATGCCCGGCTTATGCCGGGCGGGGGCGCTTTTGGATCACGCTCCGGCTAACGGGACGGCGGTAAAACGCGCACTGATGTGCCTGGCGGGTGGGTTCGGGTCAGATCTCGGCGTCCGCGGGTGACGCGATGCGAACCTCAGTCGTCATGCCGGGGTAATTTGCCGGAGGGTGCCGCATAGGGCCGCGTCACGTCGCGCAGCGTGACCTCCAGCGCCTCGACGCTCAGCCGTATCGCCCCATCCCCCGCCAGTGTCAGGGTCACCTGACCGGAGGGCGCATCCGTTTCATCGAAACCGATGCTGAGCAGCGACAGGATCGTATCGGCATCGCCCTTTGTCACACCCTGCGAGGCGACCTGCTGCACGGTGTCGAACACCAGCAGCGATTGCACGCGCTCGGGCGCATGGCGTTCCTTGCCCGCGTCCTCCCACCGGACCCGGTTGAGAAGCAGCGCAAAGCGCGCGCCCTTGCGGTCCCAGCGCATTTCGGAAGCCGGAAAGACCGCATCCTGCGTCAGCGATGCAATGACCCTGAGATCATCCGCATCCAGCGCACCGATGTTCAGCGGGGCCTCGCGGCCGTCTTCAAACCTTGCGTCCTCGGTCATGCGTCCTTGATCCGTTCAATATCGGCGCCCACGCCCGAAAGCTTGGCCACCACATGTTCATAACCCCGGTCCAGATGGTAGACCCGCGCAACCTTGGTTTCGCCCTCTGCCGCCATCCCGGCAAGAATCAGCGAGATCGACGCGCGCAGGTCCGTCGCCATGACCGGCGCACCCTTGAGTTTCCGCACCCCCTTGACCGTCGCATGGCCACCATGCACCTCGATATCGGCCCCCATGCGGATCAGTTCCGGCGCATGCATGAAGCGGTTCTCGAAAATCTTCTCCTCCAGCACCGACGTGCCCTCTGCGGTGCAGAGAAGCGCCATCATCTGCGCCTGCAGATCGGTCGGGAAACCGGGAAAGGGGGCGGTTGTGACGTCAACCGCGCGGATGCGGCCATTCTTGCGCGCGACTTTCAGCCCCTTGTCCGTTTCGGTCACGGAAATACCCGCCGCGTCCAGCTTTTCGCAAAAGGCTTCCAGCAGATCGATCCGTCCGCCCAGGCATTCCACCTCGCCCCCGCAGAGCGCGGGTGCCAGCATATAGGTGCCCAGTTCGATTCGGTCCGTGACCACGCGGTGCGTTGCCCCGTGCAGACGGTCCACCCCCTGGATCTCGATCCGCGATGTGCCATCGCCCTCGATCTGCGCGCCCATGGCCCGCAGGCAGGTGGCCAGATCAACGATTTCAGGCTCGCGCGCGGCATTGTTGATGACGGTGGTCCCCCTGGCCAGCGTGGCCGCCATCATGATGTTCTCGGTCGCGCCGACGGAGGCGAAGGGAAAGTCGATCACCGCGCCCTTAAGCGTGCCTCCGCTTGCCTTGGCATGCAGGTATCCGTCGCGCAGTTCGATCTCCGCGCCCATTTTCTCAAGCCCGTCGGTGTGAATATCCATCGGGCGCGCGCCTATGGCGCAGCCGCCGGGCAGAGACACCTCCGCATGTCCTTCGCGCGCGAGGAGCGGCCCCAGCACGAGGTTGGAGGCCCGCATCTTGCGCACGATATCGTAATCGGCGTGGGTGCTGATCGCACCATGCGACGACAGGGCCAGCACCAGCCCGTCCTGCAGCGATGTCGCCTCCGCCCCCAGAGAGTCCAGCAATTGCGTCATCGTGCGGATGTCACTGAGACGCGGCGCATTGGTCAGCGTCAGCGGTTCCTCGGACAAGAGCGTCGCGGGCATCAGGGCAAGGCAGGCGTTCTTGGCACCCGCAATCGGAATTTGCCCCTGCAGCGCGCCACCGCCTTTGACCAGAATTGAATCCATCTTAACTGCTTTCCTCGTTGGAGCCTTTGCGGCTTTCCGTTGTGTCCTGTGCCGCCCGCGCACGCATCTGCGCCTTGCGCCGCGCCATGTTTGCCTTCAGCGCGGCCTTGAGCCGATCCTCACGCGGGGATGCTTTTTTGACGGGTATTTTCGGGTCCTGCCGCTCTGCCATGCAGCGTGTCTAACTCAGCGGCCCCGAGCCGTCCAGATTGGGGTTGCACGATTGTCGGTTTGCGTCTAATCACCCCGCTCATCGGCGCTGCTGTAGCTCAGAGGTAGAGCACTCCCTTGGTAAGGGAGAGGTCGAGAGTTCAATTCTCTCCAGCAGCACCATTTTTCACATACTTTCAAGTACTTAAGCCCATCTTGGCAAAGGCGTTTTCGCTGTATGCAACTCGGGGCAGCACCGGGGCAGCACCCCAAATTGAGATTCAGCCGGTGCTTCATACATAGAAGTTTGATGCAGTCAGGGATCTCGTCAGCCCAGTTCCCTCTTGAACCGCCTGGTAGATAGTCAGTCTCAAACGTCTTTGCTATGGCTGAAACCCAAGAAGGCCTCGCCAAAGCGAGGCCCTCAAACACTTTCACAAAAATCTAGGCTAATCGAGGCTTGTCATCGCCCAGCGATCAGCCTGCCTAGTCTCGAAGGACCTAAAGCCCGATAACCGGGATACTTTCTAGGCCGGGGTTAGGGCGGCGCGGATTGTAGTCATGTTGCCATGCCCGGATCTTCGCGCGAGCATCGGCCAGCGACGTGGGTAGCGTTTCGTTTAGAAGCTCGCCTCGGAACCGTCCGTTGAAGCCTTCGACAAAGCCATTCTGCATGGGCTTTCCTGACGCTAGGTAGTGCCATTCGATTCCTGTGCGCTGGCAACAACTCAGGACAACTACCGGGGCCAGGCATTCCCGGCTGTAGTCGTCGACCACGGCCAGACCCCGGAAGCGACGGCCATCCGTGAGCCCGTCGCTGGCGAAGTCTTGGCTCCAACGCCGGTTCGGCGCATCTGGCACCAGCATCGGCCTGCGCGCCCCCAGGGCTCGATTCCGGCCGACTCGGCATCGGCAGGCCGCACGCTCAACAGACCCACAGACCCACAGACCCACAGACCCACAGACCCACAGACCCACAGACCCACAGACCCACAGACCCACAGACCCACAGACCCACAGACAAGGCTTTCTCCCCCGTGGCCGAGTTCAAGAAGAAAGGGCGCCAACAGAGCACTTTTTCTGTCTGTGTAGGAAGCCTTAGCGGCACGGCTGACGCCACCGGCGCCTATAGACCCGTCAAGAGCATGAACGGCCAATTGCAACCTCAAGCCGTTCTCTCTGTGATTCCACATTTTATCGTGCCATCTTAAGCGGAAGTAAAAAACGGGTCGTTTAATGGCGAGTACAAACTACCGAATTTCCTACGCGACACTGCCCAAGCTTTCCTTCTCTTCCAAGGCCGCAGTGGAGCGGCACATTGACACCGAAGAAGCGGCCTGGAAGCCGTTCTTGGACATTATCGGCGGTATAAATGACCGCCCGATCGAGTCCAACTATGGCGGCAATGTAAGTATGGGAACCCTTTCAAAGGCGTTCAAAATCATGCGCCAGACCTTGGAGGATGAGCGCGAGTTCAATCAACTGACAGAACGCCCGCCCTCAACCCTTGTCCCGCCCCCACCCTCCGACTCGCTTGAAGGGCAATTGATCCTTGGGCTTTTAACGAACAAACGACAAAGCGATGCCGAAGCTGTGTATTATTGGTTTGTTACCACCAATATCCGCGCTGGGACGCAACAGAACAGAACCACCAAAAACTTGGTTGACCGTGGCCTCGCCCTTTGGACCGCTGCCGTCGCATCTTCCGCCCTGCCCTTCAATCGAGTTAGCTCTCAGAAGATCGCGGGTGCAGCTCGCAAGGCAGAATCCCAGATTGAAGCCTTGAACGCCGAAGTTGCGAGGGCGGACGAAATCAACGCCGATCATAAGTCAGAACTTTCCGCCATCCGTTCGAAGCTGATGAACACCGCCCGCCGCGTCTTGGGTATCGCCGCAAAGCGTGAGCGTATGCGGAGGCAGCGCCACACCGAATGGATGGCGGACATTGACGCCCAAGTGGCGCAGCGGTTCGAAGACGCCGAAACACGTTTGAAAGCGGTGGACCGGACAGCAAAGAAACAAGCGGTGGAGCGCCAAACAGAATTTGAACACCTGCAAGACGTCTTCAAAACACAACTTCGACTCCGCGCCCCGGTGACGCTCTGGGCAGAGCGCGAAACAGGCCACAAGACAGCCGCCGAGACTGCTTTCAAACGTTTTGCGATTTCGACCTCGGCCGCAATCGCCATAGGCATCTTTGTGCCCTTCTTAGCAGGCGACTACATCGCGGAAAGCTTCTTTACCAACATCTGCAACGACGCCGAGCCGCCAATTTGCGAGCGAGTATTCTCCGCGAAAGGTCCGCTGACCATTACCGGCCTACTTCTCGTCCTGTCTTTGGTCATGTGGGTGACTCGGTTGCAGTACCGGGTCTTTCTCAGCGAACGTCACCTCTCGCTAGACGCGAGCGAGAAAAAGGCCTTCACAGAAACCTACCTTGCCATGAAAGAGGGCGAAGACGTTGGCGCGGACAATGAGGCTATCGTACTTGCCGCACTGTTCCGCCCCACACAAGATGGCATCATCAAGGATGACGAGTCCGGTGTAGACCTGTCGGCGGCGGCGATACTGGCCAAGCAGTTGGGCCGAAACAACTAGCGGCCACAGCTAACCATACCGCCAAAACGCGACTCAGCTAGCCGCGTTCTTGGTGCATACATAGCATTCGTCGGAAACAAACTCGAAATTCAGGTAATGCAAAGTCCGCGCTTCATTTGGCCTCAATCGCGCGCATCAACGCTTCGTCTTCCGGTTCGTCCCCAGCCAGGTCAGCAACGGTGGGTGCAAGTCCGATGCGCCACCCCTTTGCTGACCTCGTCAAAGCCGCCACATTCGCGGGGTTGTTCTCCCGCAAGAGCGCTTCGGCTACATCAGGATTCAATAGCGCTTCGTCGAGCAGCTTCTGAAAATCCTTTGTGCGATTGTTCAGGATTGCGCGGCGCGCCATGGTGGAAACTAGCCGCAAGCCGATGAACGGCAAACCGACCTGCCCGCGTTGGTGCGCAAAGGCATAGGCGCCGATCGTTTCTGTGTTTGGCAGAATGCGACTGCCTGCAACTGACTGCGGTGTGCCTGACGTGTTCGGCGCTCGTGCCGTGGAGCGCGTGTCCACGAGTCTCAAGGCTTCGGCGATCTCAACGATCCGCTCCATCTGCGCAGGGTTGTCGCGATACAGGCGCTCCATAACGGCGCGTTTCTGTGGGCTCTGGAGGAAGTTGTGCAGCGAAGCTGGCCGCCATGTCTGTTGCCCACCGCCGGTGCGTGTCGTTGCACCGGCTGAGCGCGCGTCGCGCTCCATGAGTTGCCAGAACGCCGCCCGCGCGCCTTCTACGGCCTCAGGAGCGTCATCCACAAAGCGCAGCAGCTCATCCGCGGCCTTTGCCGGGTCGCGAGCATTCACTACACCTGACATGGCGTCAACAGCGCGTTCGCCGCCGAATTCGAGGTACTTGCCCACTGGGCCGGATCCGGTCTTACCCGGAGCGCCCAACTCCCGCTCTGTCACCTTGGCGGCGTTTCCAGCCTCCTCGGCCTTCTTGCGAAGCGCCGCCACGCTCCCGAACTCGTCCCGCAGTTCCGGGAACTTCTCAAACACGTGACCATGCCGCTTCACAAATTGATCGAGCCGCACCGGATTGGCGAGCAGGTCTTTCGCGTCGGCTTTTACCTGATCTTGCAAGGCGTCACGCACATCGGCCGCGTCGCCGGTTTCTTCCAGAAGGCGGTTCACGTTCCCAATCTGCCGCTCGTCCGGTTGAACGAATTTTCCGGAGACATTGCTGTCCGGCACCCGATAACGGCCCTGGTTCTTGGAAAGCGTTTGAGAAATAGCCTCTCCTGGTCGCGTGAACCGGTCATTCAGATCACGCGTAACTGCCCGTGCGGCTTCCATCTGCTCAACCACTTCGGGCGCGGCATTATCAAGGAATCCATCGATCGCGGCGACATAGCCATCCAACGTGCGCGCCACATCGTTTTGACCTGCTGAACGCGCTGCGCGGATCCTATCCGTGATCGAGCTCCGCAATGTTGTCACCTCGGCCAGGCGGACAGGCGCTGCGGTAGCTTCGCCCGCTGTCGCGCCAAACACCTGGGCCATCAAGGCGGCGTCTTCGTCGAGATCATCCGCAGCGCCGGATAGGCGCTTGGGGATAGCCAGCACTCCAGTCATTTCGGAAATGTCGTTTTGCTGAGCTTTCGTGAGGCCAGCAGTAACCCGATCAAACGCTGCTGAGAGCTCAGACGGATCGACGGTGCCCGTGACGCCAGACCAAGCCTCCCGTTCGACCTCTTTCGCCTTGACGAGCGCCTCCTCAAGCGCCGCGCGCACTGTCTGGCCGCGCGCCTCCCCGTCCTGAACTGCAGCAAGCTTCTTCGCTGCTGCGTCGAACTCGGCATTTGCAACGTAGGCCCGCGTCTGGGCGTCAAGGAGTGCATCATCCCTGCGGGCAGAAAGTGTCTCGCGGAACGCGCCGGGGGTCGCCTTTGGTGCAACGTCGTCCAAGGCCTGATTTGTGGCCGCAGCATTCGCGTGGCGTCGCTGCGCATAATCGCCAGCGTTCGGACCAGATTGCCTCGCATACTCCAAGGACGCGAGCCCAGGGGACTGCGCCATGTCTGCGGTAGATTCTTGAAAACCGGGAACAGTCGCGGAAGCTCGCGGCGAGCTTCCAAGTGCCCGGGCAAGCCTCGTCGTGTCCGCGGCGCCAGACGGCGCCAATGGAGCAGCCCCGGCCCTCGCGAGCTCGCCCGTCACCGCATCTTTCACAACCTGCGTACCGCCACCGGTGATCGCCGCAAGGCCGTCCGCGCCTGCGCGGTAAGCTGCGTCTCCGACTGCGGTGCCAGTAGCGCCCAGGATCGCGCCGAGCAGGTCCGCGAGCGCCTCGCTTTCCGTCGTTGTATTCGGATCCCCGTCGGACACGGCCTCCACCGCCACCCCCGCTCCCGTGCCTGCTCCCGTCGCGTAGGCCGCTTCCTTTCCAACGAACTTGCCGGGGTTGACGGCTGCGCTCTCCGCCAAGTTGCCCGCCATCCTCGTAATCGGCCTCTCTGAGCGTTGCAGGCTCCGAGCGCCTTCGACACCGATCCGACCGGCTTTCAACATGACAGCACCAACAGGGATTGCCATGGCGCCCAGTTCCTCGAAAATCCTTCCTCCGATCCGCTCGAACGCGTTGTTTGGGACAGCGTCACCCACTTCGGAGCCCGTAGCCGCTTGAAGGGCATCACGCGGCGCAGTGAACAATTCCCACAACTGCTCCGAACCCCCAAAGGGGTTTTCGGAGAAAGGTTTCATGCCCTGCTCACCTGGCAGAATGTTCAGGAGCATCGGCGATGCGTTGACGAGATCCACCGGCGCGCCCGCCAGAGAAGTGATGCCCTTCGCAAGGCTTTGCGCAAAGAAGCCTCCAGTGTCGGAAACCTGCTCGGCCCCACTCATTATGTGATCCATCAAGAAAGCTTCGTCGTTCACCGGTTCGGGTGCAGTTTGAACGGCGGGGGGCTGCGGTGCGTATCGTTCCCAAGGCTTACCGGTTGGCTGGCTGACGCCTTGCTTCTGGTATCGCTCCCAAGGTTTTCCGTATGTCGTTGGCGTATTGCCGTTCGCAGTTTGTCCGAGGGAGGCCATATCGTACCCCTCCTAGTCTTGAATTTCGGGATCGTTGCGAACGATCGACAAATGCGCTGTCTGAATATTACCCCCATCGCTGGGCAGCTTTGACGCGCGATTTCGATTGGCACGATGCCAAGCGAGGTATTCGTTGTGGACGATGTTTTCCAACCAGTTCAGGTCCGCCAGCGCGTTTCTGTGTTCGTCGCGTTCACGCGTCTGGGTCTCTCCAGCGGCATGTCGCATGAGGAGTTCAAGGCCATCAAACGCAGCGCTGATTGCGTCCATCGGCGCAACTCCGTAAAACTTCTCTTTGAGGCACTCGGCTGCCTGCCGACCCAATAGGCGCAGTCCGAATGCCTGCGCGGGTGTCAGCTCGCGAAAGGCGAGATCGATCCGGATTGTTTCCAGAAAATGCGCCAAATCGTAGAGGCGAGCCGCCCACACGTCGGTGCCTTTCAGCGGAATGTCATCGCCCAAGAACATGCTGGCGTGCAGTTCGACCTTTTGCAGGGCTTCGTCCACAGTGCGTGATCGGGTTTTCCTTAGCATCTCAAACATTCTATAGCCTTGGGTTCTACCTCTTTGAGAGAGCATCCTCCGCGCGATACGACGCCGCAATAGCCTGTTTTCGGGGGCAGAGCGTCGTGACGCGTCTGGTCCAAGCGACTGGAAAGTTCCAGCCTGGAGCAAATTTGGACGCGGGTGGGCCACCCGGTTTCGGGATCAACGCGGACTATACCCCAGGGGGCGGGGGTCGGGTTCTGATGCCAGCCCCTGGCCTGCGCAGCGTCCCTAGTAGCCGCCGAATGCTTAATCTCACGCTTGTCCGTAAGTGTCCGGAATTGCATGAAAATGTTGGTCATCTTACGGCGTGACAGACAAAGAATCGCTGCGGTATCCTGAGACATACCACGCAACAAAGGAGCCAAGACATGATGACCGCCGAAACTCAAACCTTCTGGAAATTCTCACAAGCCTTGCGCGATGCCGTCGCGCGCAAAGACGCTGCCGCGACCATCGAGGCAATAGACGACGTTGAGGCACTGGCCCTCTACGCCTCTCCCCAGATCCAACGCCGCGCATTGGAGACCCTGCAGGACATTGCGGGCGGTGCGTACCCTGCCGCGGCGTGTGAGCGTGCACAAGGGGCGCTGGCCTGGTGTCGCCATCAAGCTTGATCCAGTGCGCCTCTGGCCCTTGCTTGGGCTAGAGGCTGGCCGCTGCATCTGACCGCAAAAGCCCTCGATCTACCTGCGCCACAACCTAAATCCCTGTTCGCTTCCTGTAGCACTTGAACAAGCCATACCTGCGCCATACATGAACTATCAAGCGAACAGCGAACAGGGAGTTCAAGAATGGCAGTTTATGGTTACGCGAGAGTTTCAACTGTTGAGCAGGCGGCAACCGGCAACAGTCTCGATACGCAACGGAGCATCCTTTCCGGTGTTGCACAATCCGAAGGGATGGAGATTGGCCGCATGTTTGTAGATCGCGGCGTCAGTGGGTCGAAACCTTTGGAGGATCGCGGGGCGGGTTCCGAGCTACTATCCGCACTTGAGGCGGGAGACGTGGTGTTCTGCGCGAAGCTCGATCGGATGTTTCGCAACGCCTCCGATGCCCTCGCCACCCTCCAGACCTTCAAGGATAAGGGCGTTCGGTTGTTTCTAAAAGACATGGGCGGGGATGTGACCGGCAATGGTGTTTCGGCACTCGTTTTCACCATTCTGGCGGGCGTGGCGCAGTTCGAGCGAGAGCGGATTGCCGAACGGGTTGCAGAGAACAGGGAGAGGCTCGTCGCGGCTGGCCGGTTCGTTGGCGGGCGTGTTCCGTTCGGAATGCGTGTTGTGGACGGTGAAGACGAACAAGGCCGCCCTGCCCGCTTCCTTGAGCCTGACCCAGAAAAGGAACCAATCGTCGATCGGGTGCAGGGCATGCGATCGGGCGGTGCGACAGTGCGGGCGGTGCAAACAGCGATCCAAAAGGAGTTTGGCGAGCGTATTGCGTTGGCAACTATCTCGAAACTGTCAACAGCCTAACAACGGCCTCGGCTTAGCGCAGCCCCTCCACCCAGCTAACGGCCTGCTGCAATCCGGATTGGATATCTGGGGCGAAATAGATGCCTAGAGCGCCCGCCAATCCAAGAAGCGCGATCTGTTGCCCAAATCCGGCAAGGTGAGCACCGAGCCCACCCGGCTGCGTACCAGCAAACGATTGGCCGCCGTCTTGCATTCGGATGTTGCGAAACTGCTCGTCTCGGATAGAAAGTGCATTGTCGATTGGGCCGCCCTGGCTCCCGGCATCGGTTCGTGCTTCTCTGAGCATGGCAGTGTGCATCATCGCCCCAATGTGGTCCTGAAATCCGATCAGTCTTGACGTGTGATGCAAATTTGACAGGTACGTCGTGACGGCCACCGTTATGTTAATTGCCAGCATACAAACCAGAGTCACCGAAAGTGCAATCGGCGGAGACAGCACAGCCCACAAGAAGAACGTCACGACTAGGAGCGCAACTTGTGCCGCGGCCATGATGCCCAAAAGAGAGGTGGTTTCGGAATCCGCATAGTGGTCGGCCTCGGTCATTTTCAAACTCCTCAATTCGCCCCTTTCATTGGAGCGCGCTTCGCGGGTCGGCCCCATTCGCTTCCCAACAGTTTAAAGCAATACTTCCGAAATCGGAACGAGCTAGCCGAACACGTCGCCTTCCGGGTCTCGGCCCTTAACCGCGCCTCTGAGCAACGTTTCGTTTTTTCGAATTGCCCGATCAATTTGTGCGGCAGTCATCTCATGCAATGGTATTTCGCCTTCGTCATCAGGTCGCGCGAACAGCCCCGCTGCGCGATACATAGCGTTGATGGTGGCGCTCTTGGCCTGTGCGGGCGCCTTGGGGTCCCTTAGAAGCCCCAAGGCGGCCTCTGTGGCGGCATCCAGCCCTTCTGTCTTGATCCGCCGCATGTTGCGGGCCAGCGCCTCGTCCGGTTCTTCGAATTCGTCGCTCATTTGAACACCTCAGGTAAATCGATTTCTGTATCTTCGAGACCGCGGTCTGCCAGTTCCGCCGCGCGGCGCTCCAATTCTGCAATTCTTGCGGCCAAGGCATCTTTTTCGGCGCTGGTCGCCACACTTCGCGCCTCCTCGATCTCCCTGAGCATGACAGCAGATTGCCTGGCTTGCCGTTCCATGTACCTAGCCAGTGCGGATTTAGGTTGGACTGCACGCCGCCGCTGCTCATGTGCAGCTCTCTCATCGGGCGACATGGCGGCACGCCGTTCCTCCGCTTTGCGATCGCGGATTTCAAAGCCTTTCAGCTTGAACCGGATCTGCGCTTCCGATGCGTCTTTTTTCGGTGGCTGGCGGTGGTGCCATTGTTTGCCCTTCGGCGTTGCGCCGCCGTGATAGCGGCATCGCTTGCCTTCCTCGGGCACAGGCTGTCGGCAAAAGCCCTCGGCAGATCGCTTCTTTGCCCCGCACTTGGGACCATTTGTCCGGTTCTCCAGCGCTTTCCGCCAACCGCGTTCCCGCGCCTCTCGGAATTTCTTGCTCTCAAGTTGAGCGCGCTGTCTTGGGCTAGGCGACATCAGGGACACTTTCGCTTGAACTTTCCCAAAGGGAATAAATTAGAAATAGCGGACAGCGTCCGCGCTACGAATTAAGCGGGCGGGACCGTGAACGGGCCAACCGCCCTTATAGGGTTCACCCCGTTCATCGTTCACCATCTGATTTCATTGGGTTTTTTCCCACCTTGAACGGTGAACCGTCCGTTCACCCGTTCACGCTCACTTCCCGAAATTGGCAAGTATCTGATTTTTAAAATATATTTTAGTGAACCGTTCACCCGGCGTTCACGCTCGTTCACCATCGCCTCCCTCGCCGAAATTCAAGTCGGAAACGTCCACAAGACAAATTGTCCAAGGCTTCTTTTCTGCCGTTTGGTTCATGCTGACATTGACCGTTTCTCCATTCGGCAATTTTACGTCCATACCAATGCCCCCAAGATGCTCCTTCGCAGCAACCAATAACTTCTGTGCGGAAACCGCCCTGATCAGCCCCGCCCCGCGAGCGGCTTTGCCAATTTCTTCTTGGACATCAGCCCAACGAGCAGTGCTCGCCCCGCCCAACGCGCCAAGAACCACCTCAGCCCATCTCACAGACACCCTGGCCTCTCTCTCGGATCTCTCGACCTTGGGGGTTCGCCTAGCGACCAAAGAAGCTTCGGGGCCCCCCTGTTGGGTCACGGTGCCTGTGTCAACCAATTCGAGCAAATAGTCGTCGCTCCAGTTGTCCGGAGCATCCTTCATTTTTCTACACTTCAATTTTACGGGAATTGGAATCTGCTTATCCGCGTCTCTGACTTGCTTTTCAACGTTGAACACAAAATCACCCGCGCCGGGCAAAACAGAACTGCCCCTGATCTCACCAGATTTGCCGGAATGATGAACGCCAACCACAGCGCATTCAAATGTATCTCTAAGACCGTCGCATGCTTCCACGAACAGCGACATTTCTTTCTGAAGGTTTTCATCAGCCCCCGGAATCGCCCGCGATACCGTGTCAACAATGATCATTGATACCGGCATGACACCTTCGTCAATCAGACATTGAACGGCATCGACCAACTCCCCAGGCTTCATAAAGTTGACACTTGTTGGAATGGCAACAATCTTGCCCGTGCCCGGGGTGTATAACGGGTGCTTCTTGTACCACGCTCGAAACCGCGCCCCTAGTCCGCTGACGCCTTCAAGAGCCAAGTACACAACCCACCCATCACGCTTGGTTGATATCCTATCGCCGTGCCAGTCGGGGCAACCGTGAGCTAGGTGCATTGCCCAATCCAGCGCAATGAAGCTCTTGCCCGCACCAGGCGCGCCGTAGATTAGGCCAGAAGAAATTTTTGGAATGTGACGATCGATCAAGAACTCAGGTGCTTTCAGGTTCAGAACTTCTTCGCATTTGAGAATTGTGATCCGCTTCTTCTGCTTTGGCCGGTCGCGCGTCATTTCGAACGTGTTTACAAGGGCGAGATCAGCCGCAGTGACCGGGGCGAGCAGGTCTTTCGGGTTTGAAACGGTTTCCAGAACTTGCCCTATGGTTCGCTCGCAATAGCGTTCGCCCCTGCCCAGATCGTCTTCCTCGACAAGCTTGTCGCATGATAATGAAAACACAACACAGGCGATGTCTGTTGCATCGTTCAGGCCGTGATACCGGTGTACGTGAGACGCCAGTCTAAAATCTTTGCTGGACCGATCCGTCCCGTCGAAACCGGCCATCTCTTTGCGGCACTCCTCTGCAACGGTTCGCAAGTCTTCACGCAACTTTTCCGGCGCCCCGAGAACGCCCATGACCGCCCCAAAATCTAGCCCGCCATGAGCCTCGACCGCTTTCTCGCGGCCATCGGTCGCGCCCTCTGCTTTGTTTGAAGTTGTGACCGGCTCTGCGATCCCGCGCAGATCGCTCAATAGATGACGCTCACCAGTTTCATAAAGCATGCCCGCAATGGCAGAGGTTCTGCCGCGCTTTAGCTTTGCGGCGTTTGGCAAATTCACTGTGAAAGGTAGCCGAAACAAGTGATCGAGGCTTTGTACATCATCCGACTCGTAGCGTGCATTCAGGCCTTTGGCTTGGGCTTTTACTGCGGCAGCATTTTCAGGTGTCGCCGCCAGTGGCTCTGCAAACTGCCATATCATTTGAATCCCGCCACCGCTGTCCACAACGTAGCTCGGCCCCCCGAAAACGTCCGATGTCGCCTGTGCACCTATGTCCAGAAGGCGTTCACGCTCTGCGCCGAGCGGTTGCCCTGGCTTGGGATCGAGATCAACGGCGACGCCTCGAATGTGCGCAACGTCCGCTTCGGCCAACTTGCCGGATCGACCTACCCGTGCCCTCTGAGGGTCGGGCGCGTTCAGAGAATAGTAAAGGTTATCGACTCCACAATGCTCACTTATCCAAGCGACACACTTCACCCGATCGCTGGGCAGCGTAAATGTTTCGCCGTGGACATGCCCACTATCAAGAGAAATCCGCGCAAGAGCGATCGGTAACCCGCTGGCGATCGTTTCCAGAAATGCGGCTGCGCGCTCCGGGTCTGGCCGCGCTGGAAAGCCTGGCATTCTTGCGTCGTCATTCGCTTTCGGATAATCTTTCATCACCACAATCCTTTTGGCGCGTGCGCGGCCCCAACCGCGGCGCGCCTTTTAATTTTTCAGGGGTTGCTGGCCGCCAGCCGCAGTTTCACGCCACCCGCAGCGGGGACGCGATCGGTTTTCAAAGGCTCAGCGGCGTCTAAAAGCCTCAACAAGCTTTGCACCTTCACCACGGGAGGGCCGCCTGTCGGCAACCTGACCGCCGATAGCGTTCCTACCGTGATCGCCTCTCGCACCCAGCCCGGGCCGCGCCCAGATATCCGGGCGGCGTTCGCCATGCTGACGTATCGACACTGCCGCCAATGTATGGGGGCCTTAAAGACTTCCATTTCGATCCTCCGCTTCAGCTTGTTGAGGAGTCTGTGCTCAAGAGAACGACGCAGCCAGCCACTGTTTCCGCCCTAACTTCGTCGGGGGAATTTCGGCCAACAGTTCTTGAACCTCCGAAACCATGGTCTGAACGGCTTTCGCCGCCGCGAGACGAAGCGTGACGCCCCCCTCGGTTTCCGGATCGAGGAGACCTCCAATGACTCGCTCGGCGCGGTGCAATGCGCGTTTCACCATCATTTCCGAAATTCCTGGGCCCAGCAGCTTTGCCACCCGGCGACAGACGGTAAGTCGTTTCGCTGGTTCCCGTTCCATTTCGTGCCAATAAGCTGCCAGCGCGATGAGGCATTTCGTCGGATCCAGATGGAATGGCGGGGCCGGTTCACGTTCGTCCAACAAGGCCTGAACACCCACAAGGGCGCATGCCTCTCTCGCCTTGACGAAGTCTTGAAGGTGTTGCTGAGGGAGTTCGAGATGGCCGAGCCGATCATATGCCTGCGCCTTGGCCGCCTCCACCAGCAGGGCCTGCAAAGCGTCTTCAATGGGTTCATTCAAACCTAAGCGATATTGTATCGCGTTCAGAAGGTTATGCGAGAAAAAACCGTTTTTGTTCGAGAAGGGACTAAAGACGTACATTACTCCCCACCCTCAATCCACGCCTTAACGTCGCTCACGCGATACCTGGGGCGCGTTTCGATCCGAGTAATCTTCGGACCTTTTCCCTCACCATCCCATCGCTTTAGGGTCTGGGTCGTGAAGCCCACAATCGGGGCCAATTGGGCCCTGGTCAGGAAAGACCCATAAGGCAGGGTGTCCAGGTCGATAAGGGTTGGCTTATTTTGTGAAACTGACATTCGAAACTCCGCAGTTTTGCTGCTTAAGTCAGTTAAACCCGGTTCGCCGTTTCACACATGCGCAGCATGTTTAAGGTTCTTCCTATATACATTGTTAATCGCTAGGGAACAAGGGGAGCTATCCTCTAACGCATTGATAAGTATGGCAAACGTATGGCTCTTGGCGGTACGGATTTTCAGCTATTCCGCTTTCAATTGAATACACTAGGCGCGGATGTGGCATCGCGAATATTTTCCTCGACGTGTCTGTCCCAGGCCAAAAAAGCACTTCGGAGAGCGGTCTCGCAGTCGTCGCGATTGTACCGTGCCTCCAGATCAGCGCGGGCGTGTCCCAAAGCCAGTTCGGCGATTTCATTCTCAACGCCCAGCCGGGACAGGCCAGTTCGAAAGGTTCGCCGAAGGTCGTGCAACGTGAACGACACGCCTGAGGCCTTTACCAAGCCTGGTTTGCCCGGGCGCGTCCCGCCCGCAGTGCGCTTGTCGCTAGGATCCATTGCCTTGCTCCAGCCCGACATAGGACCGCCCGTGCGAGCCGATGGAAATACGAAGTCGGAAACCACGGAATTTTCGGCCTGATGCGTTAGAAGATCGTTAAGCATCGGCGAGACATACACCGTGTGCCCGCGTGCCTGTTTGGTGAAGGTTGCCGGGAGGTCGATCCGGCCCTTTGGTAGATCAACCATTGACCACACGAGCCGCGATCCCTCGCTCCGCCTGCAGCCCGTCAAAACTAAGAACCGCACTAGGCGCCCAAACGCCGTTTCTGGGTCAGCGGTTCGCCAAATTGCGCTCAGCTCAACGTCTGAAAGCGCTCGACCAAACTCAACCCTTGCAACGCGCTCTTGGCGGGTGTCGCGTTTGCGCCTGTAACCTGCAAGCGGGTTGGTTTCGAGGACGCGGGCGTCGAATGTCGCCCAGTTCAAGAACGTGCTGCAGCGCGTCCTAAAGGTCGCACCGCCCGTTCCTCCGGTAGCCAGATCAAGACGTTCAATGATCTCGGCATACTCCCAGGCCTTCACAGAGGCGATGTCGCGTCTCAGGAGCGGCTTTAGGCGACGCCGCAATAAGCTCAAAGTGTCGGTGCGCTTCACGTGCCCCCTGCGTCTCAGATGCACGTCGTAGCGATCGAGCAGGTCTCTTATTGTCGACTGGGCCAACCGCCGTTCCTCGGCACGTTCTGCCGCGGGATCCCCGCCAGCGGCGACGCGGCCCAAAGTTGCCAGGGCGAGCCTGCGCGCTTCTCGAACATTTGGGATCGACTGGGGCGACCCAATCTTGAAGCGCTTGGCGTTTACACCCCGCCCGCCCCCTGCCGGGCGATAAGTCACAATGAACGTCTTGCTTCTCGCCCTGACCCTGAGGCCAAAACCAATCACTTCAGTATCCCAAACCACAAACTCTGATTGGCTGCCTGCGGGCTCGATCGCCTTCACCAAGGCATCCGTCAGCTTCAATTTTCCTGCAGCCATGCTTGTCCTCCGGGCAGCACCGGGGCAGCACCGTTTACAACACCCCATAAACCCGAACGAACCTCTATGATATAATTTTGTCAAGAAAAACAATTCTGTACAGATGCTTGGCGTACCTTGTTGAACCCCGGCGAAACCCAAGAGCACTCCCTTGGTAAGGGAGAGGTCGAGAGTTCAATTCTCTCCAGCAGCACCATTGACCACCTCCTTCGAAAATACCCAAGGCCCTGATAGGCAACACTTTTCAGTACCCTTCACATGCCGCAATTCGAGCGGATGCAAAACTCTCTGCTGAGGCGAGCCTGAGCAGCGACCCACGCCGTGCAGATTCCACGATTTGTCATAGACTTCAACGTCCTGAGGAATTATCGGAGCGCGTTCAATGCCCCTTCAGACGTCCCTTTGTGGGATGAAACTTTTTCAGCGGCCCCAAAAGCAGGTTCTCGGCGCCTGCCAGCCTTTCGAATCTGGTTTCAGAGCCTGAGCGGAGACACCGCTGGCTTGAACGATCCAGCCAGCCACCCGGCTGGACATCTCAGGTCGCACCGGACCTTCCCTGCAACCTGCAGACAGGACCCGATTACCAGATCAATCCGGTTCGCCGGATAGGGGATCAGACCTTCCGTTCAATCCGTTCAGGATCGCGCAATGCGGGTCGTCGTCGCCGGGGCATTGGGAGATCAGTGTTTCCAACTGCCCTTCCAGAGCCCGCAACTGGCCGATCTTTGATCGCACGGTGTCCAGATTCCGCAGCGCCAGCGCCTTTACATCACGGCTGGCCCGCGCGGGATCGGCGTTGAGGTCCAGAAGCCTGCGGCATTCCTCCAGCCCGAAACCCAGATGCCGGGCCTGAGCCAGCATCCGCAATTGCGTGATCTGCTGGTCGCCAAAATCCCGGTAGCCGTTTTCGGCCCGTTCCGGTTCCACAAGGCCGATTTCCTCGTAATAGCGGATCGTCTTGACGCTCAGACCCGTCTCGGTGGCGGCTCGTCCGATGTTCATGGGCAATCTCCATTTTCCCCCGGTACGGGTTCCACCGGCGGGGGGCTCAATTCAGATGCATCCTCTGCCGACAACATAAGAGCTCCTTCACCTTTCACAACTTCTGCGCCCTGAGCCGCAGCGCGTTGCCGATGACCGATACGGAAGACAGGCTCATCGCGGCGGCCGCGACCATGGGCGACAGAAGCAGCCCCAGGAAGGGGTACAAGATGCCCGCGGCAATCGGCACGCCGGCAGAGTTGTAGACAAAGGCAAAGAACAGGTTCTGGCGAATGTTGCGCATCGTCGCCTCCGCCAGCTTCCGGGCGCGCAGGATGCCGGTCAGCTCGCCTTTGACCAGCGTGATCCCGGCACTTTCCACCGCCACATCCGCTCCGGTGCCCATGGCGATGCCCACATCGGCCTCTGCCAGTGCCGGGGCGTCGTTGACACCGTCCCCGGCCATGGCGACCGACAGGCCCTCGCCCTTCAGCTTCCTGACCAGGGCCGCCTTTCCCTCCGGGCTGATGCCCGCATGTACCTCGTCGATCTGCAATTCCCGCGCAACAGCCTCGGCGGTACCTTTGGCATCCCCCGTGGCCATGACGATGCGCAGGCCAAGGTCATGCAGCGCACGGATCGCCTCGGGCGTTGTCTCCTTGATCCGGTCGGCGACAGCAACCAGACCGGCCAGCTGCCCGTCCAGGGCCACGAACATCGCGGTCTTGCCCTCGGACTGCAGCTGCTCTGCCCGACCGGCAAGCGCCCCGGTCTGCACCGAGAGATCCGCCATCAGCGCCGCATTGCCCAGCGCCACCTTGCGGCCCTCCACCGTCCCGGTCACGCCCTTGCCGGTGACCGCTTCGAAATCGCTGCAATCCTTCCGGGCCGCGCCGCGTTCTTTCGCCCCGGCGACAAGCGCCTCGGCCAGCGGGTGCTCGGAGCCACGCTCCAAGGCCGCGACCAGGGACATCAGTTCAGCCTCGTCCATGCCTTGCGGCACCACGTCGGTCAGGCTCGGCCTGCCTTCCGTCAGCGTGCCGGTCTTGTCGACAATCAGCACATCCACCTTGGCGAAACGTTCCAGCGCCTCCGCGTCACGGATCAGCACCCCGGCATGGGCCCCGCGCCCGGAGGCCACCATGATCGACATCGGCGTCGCAAGGCCCAGCGCACAGGGGCATGCGATGATCAGGACAGAAACCGCCGCCACAAAGGCATAGGAGAGCGCGGGCGACGGGCCAAAGGCCCACCAGGCGACAAAGGCCAGCAAGGCACAACCCACCACGGCGGGCACGAAATAACCTGCCACCCGGTCGGCCACCGCCTGGATCGGCGCGCGGGAACGTTGCGCGCTGGCGACCATCTGCACGATCCGGTTCAGGGTGGTGTCCTCCCCCACATTCTGCGCTTCCATCAGGAAGGAACCCGACTTGTTCAGCGTTCCGCCGGTCACCGCTTCGCCCGCGGTTTTCTCGACCGGCACAGGCTCCCCGGTGATCATGCTTTCATCGACGGAGGACCGCCCCTCGGTCACCACGCCATCGACCGGCACGCTTTCACCTGGCCGCACCCGCAGGATTTCGCCGCTTTGCACCTCTTCCAGCGGCACATCCTCTTCCGCCTCGCCCGATACCCGGCGCGCCGTCTTGGGCGCGAGGTCCATCAAGGCGCGGATCGCGTCACCGGTGCGTTCGCGCGCCGCCAGTTCCATCACCTGCCCGACCAGCACAAGCACAAGAATCACTGCCGTCGCTTCGAAATAGACCGGCGTCATGCCCATGCCATCCTGCATCTGCGCGGGCAGGAGAGCGGGGACAAGCAGTGAAACGATGGAAAACAGATAGGCCGCCCCCGTGCCCAGGCCGATCAGCGTCCACATGTTCGGGCTGCGGTTCAGGACGGAATTCCATGCGCGTCTGAAGAAGATGCGGCAGAACCAGACCACCGGTGTCGCCAGGGCAAACTGGAGCCAGCCAAAGGCCCGATGCCCGATCCACTCGGCAAAGGGAATGCCGACATGCGACCCCATTTCCAGCAGGAAGACTGCCAGCGCCAGCGGCGCGGTGATCCAGAGCCGCCGTTTGAAATCGACGTATTCCGGGTGCGGGCCACTGTCGAGGCTGGGTGTCATCGGCTCCAGGGCCATGCCGCAGATCGGGCAGTCGCCGGGATGATCCTGCACGATTTCAGGATCCATCGGACAGGTGTACATCGTGCCTTCCGGGGCCGGTTCGGGCGCTGGCCGGTCGCCAAGGTAGTTTTCCGGCGCCGCATCGAATTTGTCCTGGCACCCGGCAGAGCAGAAATAGAACCGCTCGCCTGCGTGCTTCGACATATGGGCTGCCACTGCCCTTTCCACCGTCATGCCGCACACCGGGTCGGTTGCGCTGCGATAGGCTTCGGGGTCGGCCTCGAACTTGTTCATGCAACCGGCACAGCAGAAATGATAGGTCCGGCCATCATGCACCGCTGTCGGTTTGCCCGCATCCGGATCAACCGTCATCCCGCAAACGGGGTCCCGGATGATGTCATTGTCAGATTGCCCGTTGCGGGGTGCCTGCGCGTCGGCCATGGCGGATACCTTCCTCGTTCAGTCGTGGTGTTAACAGCGATGTAGGGTCTCCAGTAGCTGGAGGGTCAAGGGGCACTTCCGCTACATTTGTCGGATTTTCCGTCTATCTGCTTGCAGACACCTGAATTGGCCGTTTTTCTGACGACGAAAGAAACACCCGACACCTGCTGTCCTGATCTGCCCCGGCCGATCAGACGCGCAAAGGAACCGCCCATGAAGACAATCCAGCTTGGCCCCGATGGCCCATCCGTTTCACAATTCGGCATCGGCGCGATGTCCTTTGCCGGCATCTATGGGGATGCCAGCGTCGCGGACAGCCACGCGGTGCTGAACGCCTGCCGCGCGGCGGGCGTCAGCCATATCGACACATCGAATGTCTATGGCAACGGACGCTCGGAAGAGATCATCGGAGACTGGTTCGCCAGGACCCCCGGCGCGCGGCAGGACATGGTTCTGGCGACAAAGGCTGGCATCACCCGGTCACCGGACCGGCGGTTCAACAATGATCCCGACTATCTGGAGGCCTCGCTGGACGAAAGCCTGCAAAGGCTGGGGGTGGATCATGTCGATCTGTTCTATATCCACCGTTACGACCGCAGCCACAGCCCCGAAGAGGTGGCAGGCACGCTGAAACGCCTGATGGACAAGGGCAAGACCCGTGCTGTCGGCTTTTCCGAAATCGCACCATCCACCCTGCGCCGGGCCTTTACCGAATGCCCCATTGCGGCGGTACAATCGGAATATTCCCTGTCCACCCGCGCGCCGGAACTGGGGCTGGTGCAGAGCTGCCGCGCGCTTGGCACCACGCTGGTTGCCTTTTCACCGGTCGGACGCGCCTTTCTGACCGACGCGCCGTTCAGCTTTGACAAGGTGCAATCGCTGGCCTTCACCAAGGGCAATCCGCGGTTCATGCAGCCGAACTACGACGCGAATATCGCTGCCACAGATGGTTTCCGCGCGCTTGCGGCTGATATGGGGGAACCCGCCGCCGCCCTCGCGATTGCATGGCTGATCGCACAGGGCGACCGGGTTCTGCCGATTCCGGGGACAAAGGACCTGTCCCACCTGGCAGAACTGATCCGGGGCACAGAAATCGACCTCTCAGCCGAGGATCTGGCGCGGATCGAAACCGTGCTGCCGGTCGGCTGGGCGCATGGTGACCGCTATAACGCGGCCCAGTGGGAAGGGCCTGAAAGATACTGCTGAAATCAGCAGCCACAGCCCGCCGGTTTGCCGCTGGAATCAAGCGACCCTGAACAGCATTGCTGGCCATTGGTCAGCGAACAGCAATAGACCGTGCTGCCCTGCACGGTCTGGGCAGTGGCGCATTGCGGCAGGGCATCCGCCTGGGGCGAGGACAGAACGGCAAGCAGGGAAATGACTTTGGTCATGGTATTTTCCTTTGTTCAGTCGTTGGCCAGCCGGGCGGGTTTCTCTTTCAACAGGTATTTCGGGAACGAGCTGACAATGCTCTGATAGAGCATCTGCGCATCCGCGTCAGGCTCATTCGATGTCGGCGATGTCTTGCCTTTACCCGACAGGAAATCCCCGACAGCCGTCGTTGTCTGCGGGCCAAGGATACCATCCGGGAAACCTGCCGACAAATCCTGCGCGTTCAGTTGCTCCTGCAGGGCCTTGATGGAGGGAAAACTGGCCGGCACCTGCAACCAATCCGACAGGGCCGCCGGATTTTCGATCACGGTGATGCGCCAATCCCCGCCAAAGGGCGCGCGGCCGGTGACGATGGCGGCGGCGGCACCATCGCTGCTCATCTCAAGCCGCTGGACCGGTGCACCGGTGGCGATCCGGCCGCGATAATTCAAGCCGGTGCCGTCGAAATCGAACCGCAACACGACACTGGCGGACGTGCTGCTGACATGCACCTCGCGGCCCTTCGCATCGGTGGCAATATCCGTCAGCACCGCATCCTGCGCCCCCGAGGGCATGAATTTTCCCAGATCGAGTTCAAGCGCACCAAGGCGGGACAGGAAATGCGTATTGCCGAAGGGTTCGATGCGAAACAGCGACAACTTGTTGGTGTTCGGGTTCAGCACCATGATCGCCTTGCTGGCCCCATCGGTGGAAAACGGCGTATCGCCCAGGTCGATCACCGCATGGCGCACAGCGTCAAAGGTGGGCTGGCGTATCTGACCCTTTTCCATCTGCTCGACCATGAAACAATCGCCGGCCGCGCTGCGCTCCGACGCCAGGTCGAGCTTTCCGAATTCCAGCGTGGCCTGCCCCGCTGTAGAGGCAAGGTAGTGGTCAACGCCATCAATGGCAAAAATCGAAAGCTGCGAGACTCCGCCGCACCGGAACTTGAGCTGCGGATATTTGCGTGCGTCACCGTTCTGCACATCCTCGCGGCGCGGAAAGGGGCTGGCGGTATAGCTGCTGGCACTGGCCAGGATCGCATTGCCACCACTGTCAAAGGCGATGGAGGAATATTGCGAAATCCCCAGGTTCGAATTGGCTTCTACCACTTCAAAGGCAGCACCTGCGGCCTCGTCCCGGCCAAATGCCACCGCCTTGCTGCCCGCCTGACTGAAGGAACCACGCGCGCTGCCCAGGCCAACGGAATAGAGCCTCTGATCCGGCCCCAGTACCATTTCATTGGCCAGAACCTGCGTGTTCTGGTGGTGAACAAGGTTGAGCGGATCAAGCTCCCATTGCAGCAGATGCCCCTCTACCGCGACGAATAATTCGCGCCCGCCCGGCGCAAACTCAAGGCTTTGGACAAAGGGCAGGTCAAAGATCGTCTCAAACCGCAGCCGGCTATCGGACTGTGCCTCTGCGGCACCCGCCGGGGTCAGCAGCGCAAGGCTCAGGGCGATCAGATATCTCTGGAACATTCGTTTTCCCTTGGCAGTTCTTCTTCGCCATCCGCGACAGCCTCTGTCAGGCTGGGACCATCCTTAAAGATTTTGCAGGGCATTGCCGAGCCTTCATTCGCACTCTCGGGATCGCGCAGCAGATCAATCAGGGCACGGGTGTGAATCTTGTACATGGCCTCCCCCTCTCCGCTGCCGGGGACAAGTTCGAACACCTGAAAGTAATACATACCGTCCCATTCGCTGCCCGGATAGCGGCGCTGTGCGCCCCGGATCAGATCCAGCAAGGCACCCTGCTGACGGCTCCACTGAAAGCTGCCCCTGGTCACGGAATCGGACGCGGGGTAGCCCGCGTTCTGGCCCGAATGACCTGCGGGATAGCAGTTGTCAGGTGATGTGCTGCCCGACTCGAAGGGCCAGTTGACCAGGTTCTGGCTTGGCTTGTAGGGCCCCTCGAAGGGCACATAGAAGTTGCGGTTTGTCGGATCCTGATCGTTGGGCGTGCCGGGGGGGACGTCAAATGCGATCGGGGTGAAGCAAAAGACAAGCTCTTCGGCATAGGGCGGGCCGGAAAGCGCCCGGTCATAGGACAGGCTGATCGCCACGTCGTTCTTCGCACTGACAGAACCCGACAGAGTCCATTCCGGATTGCCCAATTCGCTGGAGATCCGGGTGACGGTGGGGCGCAGGGGCGGCAGGTCGCTCGGCTTTTCGACCAGTGTTTTATTTGCCGCATGCAGCATCTGGTTGGCGGCCAGAATCTCCAACCCCTCTGTTTGCGGCAGCCCGGGCGTGCCCGTTCCCGCCCGCTCAGCCGCGCTGGCGAGCCAGTTCTGGTTGTGCATCAGCGTATTGATCTGGACCATCAGCATGTCGTTGCGCTGCACCAGCGTTTCAACCTGTTCCTTCAGCGCATCCTTTTGCGCGTGCAGCTCTGCCATATCCTCCCGCGCGGCGGTCAGGCCTTGGCGCAATTCATCGATGGCGCGCAGGCGAATGCGGTCGCTGCAGGGGATATCCAGATATTCCTGCGTGCCGATCTGCAAGGGGATCAGGTCAAGAAAGGATTTCACCAGGGTCACATGAACCTCGTCCCGCACATCGCTGCCGCTGTCCGGGTTGATGGCAGAGACCAGACCGATCACCCGGTTGTCGGGGCCAAGTACGGGCGATCCGCTGTCGCCCTCGATGATCGTGCCTTTCGGCCCGGTCATCACCACCACACTGCCCGCATCACCCAGATTGGACCGGCCATAGGCCTTGAGCGTGATGCTCACCTCCTTGGGCTGAAAGACGTTGCCGTCATTGAATTTCAACACCCGGTAGCTGGCACTCGCGGTGATGTCGCAGGCGCTCAGGTCGAAAGGGGTTGCCGTCAGATCGGGAAAACCGATGCGGGCCGCGTCGATGCTCTCGAAAGGTGAGGTCGTCACGATGCCCTGCGGATATTTCTCCGCAGGCGTGCCCTGATACCGCTTGGTCGCCCCGACCTCGACCGTGACATCCCGGCGCGGGATGAAAACCTTGTCGGAAGAGGACATGTTCATGTAATTCAGCGCCTTGCCGGTGACGTGATCTGCGGTGATCAGAATGCCCGGTGCCACGGCCCAGGCGGTTCCCTTGACCGGTTGCAGCGCGGTGCCATCCGCGCCCAGCCCTGTCACCACCACCCGGAACAGCTGCCGGGTTTGCAGAAATTCCGGCCAGTCCTGCGCCGCAGCAGGTGCGCCCCACAGCGCCACCAGCAGCGCCGCAGCCTGCAGGATGCGTGACAATAGCCGCTTCATGATTCCTCCTCCAGCACATGCAACAATTCCTGCGCGATGCTCCTGTCGCCAATCCGCGCGCTCACCAGATAGACCCCTTCGGCAGGCGCGGGCAGGCTGGCGGTAAAGACAGCCAGCCCCCCGGCGGCAAAGGAAAGACCCTCGTTCACCCCGACCGACTGCTGCCAGACCGGCGTCGCCGCCCCATAGGTCGTCAGCACCAGTTCGATCTGCGCGGTTTGCAGATCATCGCTGTCGAAATTCTGGGCAGGGTCGGCGTTCAGATCCAGCCGGAGGTCAACATTCTGCCCCACCCCTGCAATCTGCGGCATCGCCATCAGAGCCAGCGATTCCACATCGCCTCCGCCGACGAAGATCCGCTCCGAATTCACCATCTGCGGTACGGTCTGCACCGGGTCGATCAGAACGTTGTAGACGTAACGATGTACCTCGTCGCTGCCGACGATGAACGGGTGTTTCGCGCGCAGGACAAAGGATTGATTGCCATCGGCCAATGCGCTGCCCTCATAGACCGTGCCATCGCCGCGTGCGCTGATCCGGTAGGTGATGCCGGCCCCGTCGCCCGCAGCCCCACGTGCCACATACATCGTTTCACGGGTGCCATCGACCAGCCTGCCTACCATGACGTGATTGGCATTCACCGTGTCGGGCAACCCCTGGGCAAAGACCTGGTCCAGCAACGCGCGGTTCTGCAATCCGATCCGCAGCAAGGCGCGTCTGGAGGCGCAATGCGCATAAGGACAGGGATCAACCTCGAACCCCAGCACCAGCCTGGCCCAATAGGTCTCGTCCAGCGCGGCCACGACCGTGTTCTGGGGCCGGCCCGCCGCCCCCACGGCGCAGCAGTTTTCATAGGAAGGGATCAGCTCATAGGGACCCACCATGGACAGAAGGATGTTCTGAATTTCCCGCTTGCCCCCGATCAGGATCTGGCTCAGCCGGCCCCAGCCCTCAACCAGCGTGCTGGCCACATTGACCGAGCCCTGATGCGGCGTGGCGATCTCGACAAATGTGTGCAGGCGCGATGCTTCGGAAAAGCGGTTGTCGGTCCCGATGCCGCGCCAGCCCTGGTCGCCAAGGGTGCCGTAGGCAGCATTGCAGGTGGCCGCCCGCGCCGCTGCGGGCAGATCGGTATCCATCTCCGGATCGGTACAGAAATCCTGCGGGCGCAGATCGGACAGGAACGCCCGTGACAGCAAGCCCCCCATGGAATGGGCAACGATATCAAACTGCTCGCCCGCAGGCACTTTGGCCTTCACGAATTCGTTCAGCAGAACCGCATTTGCGAAATTGGACCGCCGCCAGTCATAGGCAAAGACAAACAGGTCCGTACCCTCGACATAATTGCCCAGGATTTGCTGCTGCGCGGCGCTGTCAAAGATCGACCGTTTGCCCACCAGAAAGTCGATCAGCCCGGAATAAAGACCGACGTTTACCATGCCAAACACCAATGGCACCTTCCGCAGGGCATCGGTCGGCGTGAGGACCACCGGCTCACCCGTTTCGGGCAGCAGGTCAAGCTGGCGAAAGTTGGAAGATTTGAGCGAACTCACCCGCCCCCAGATCACCTCGTCCGACTGGTTCGACAGTTCCGACCCGACGATGCCTGGAATGACGATCAGCTTGCGGTCAACCTGCGCCTGCGCGGGCAGCGCGCCAATCGACAGGACAAATGCAAGAAGGAACTTCAATACCCGATATGTCATGAGATAACCCCGGCTGCATAAAATATGAAAAGAATAGCTTGGCAATATTCTACCCATGGTAGCGCCCATGGCCGATTCGAGGCAAGGCTGCTGAAATTGCTGCCAAACTCCCCCCGCCATCACCCGATTGTCCAACGCAAACGGGGCAGGCAACACTGTCACCTGCCCCGCGATAGGGTAATCTGAAAACGTCCTGAGCGCGGCTCAGGACCCATTGATCCTACAGCGTCTGCAACAGGTCCACCGATGGATCGCCTGTCGCCGCGCGGCCGATGCTGGATTGATAGGCGGCAATCGCCTTGCGGCTGTTGGGGCCGATCACGCCATCCGCGCCGTCGGTGTCAAAGCCCTTGGCAGTCAGCCGTTTTTGCAACTGGATGCGCTGATCCTTGGTCAGGCCGTACTTGTCGGGGGGAAAACTCCCCCTGATCGGCCCGCCGCCCGCGATGCGGTCCGCCAGGTGACCGACGCCAATCGCGTAGCTGTCGGAATTGTTGTAGCGCTTGATCACGTTGAAATTGGAGGTGACGTTGAAGGTCGGTCCGCCCGGCTGCGGCTGAAGCGCCCGGCCCGCCGGTGCGCCATTGCCAACCTCGCCGCCCCAGCGGGTGCCGCGGGTCCAGCCGTTGCGCTGCAGGTAGGCGGCAGTCGACGCCAGCGAATCCGTCGGATCGTCCGACCAGATATCGCGCCGCCCGTCGCCGGTGAAATCGACGGCAAAGGCCTCGTAGGAAGTCGGGATGAACTGGGTATGGCCCATCGCCCCCGCCCAGGAACCGGTCATGTTCTGGGCCGTGGTGTCCCCGTTCTGGATGATCTTCAGCGCCGCCAGAAGCTGCTTTTCAAAAAACGCGCCACGCCGCCCGTCGAAGGCCAGCGTCGAAGTGGAGGAGATCACCGGCACATTGCCGCGCCGCTCGCCGTAGAAGCTTTCCAGCCCCCAGACCGCCGTCACGATCTCGGGGGCCACGCCATAACGGCTTTCGATGGCCGCCAGGGTGCTGCGGTGCCGGGCAAAGGCCGCGCGCCCTTTGCTGACCCGCTCGTCCGAGGCGGCAATGGCGAGGTAATCCTCCAGCGTGCGGGAAAACTCCGTCTGGTTGCGGTCACGGGTGACCACGCCGGGCAGATAGCCTGCGCCGCGAAAGCCCGCACTCAGGGTAGAGGGTGAAATGCCCTGCCCGGCAGCCCGGTCGCGAAAGGACGCGACCCAGGCGTCATAGGCGCCATTGGGCACCGGGCGCAGGTCGTCGGGCAGGCTGCTGCCGCCGCCACTGCCCGCCATGGGCCCCAGCGCGCCGCCGCCCGTGGTGCAGGCCGCCAGACCCAGCGCACCCAGCCCAAAGGTGAAATTTCTGCGTGTCGAATTCATTTTACTGCCCCGTTTCTCGGATTTTTCCTGATGGTAACCCAAGAAAAACCCCGCGCAAAGCGGGGTTCTAGCGCATGTGCGGCTTTACGCTGTTCAGCCGGTCAATCGACCCCGGCGCCAAACAGGGGCACAGTGGACATCGACATCTTGGCCGACCCGTTCTGCACGTCGCGGGCGTGGCTGATATAGATCAGCGTCTGGTTCGCCTCGTCAAAGATGCGTTTGACCCGCAGTGTCTTGAAGATGATGGAACGGCGTTCGCTGAACACATCCTCCCCCTCGTCGCTGCGGTCGATCTCGCCGATCTCGATCGGCCCGGTCTGGCGGCAGGAGATCGAGGAATTGGAAGGGTCCTCGAACCAATTGCCCTTTTGCAGGCGGTCGATGAGCCCCCGCTCGAAATAGGCAAGATGGCAGGTCACGCCCTTGACCTTGGGGTCCGCAACCGCTTCGACCACGATGTCGTTGCCCAGCCAGTCGACATCCACGTTTCCCACGACCTCGGCCGCGGCGGGCGTGGTCAGACCAGTGGTCAGACCAAATGACAGGAACATGGCGATGGCGGGAAGCAGGCAATTCAGTTTCATCCAACCGAACGCACCAATGCGCCGAAGGTTCCGCCGGGTTGCATCCGCTGAAAGCGGCCCGGTGTAACCGGCGGCGCAAGCCGGGCGGCGCCAGACTGGCGACAAAGCCCTGTTCACCTGATGTCGAACGTCGTGCACCTTTGACTCCACGAAGCGGAATCTGCTGAATCCTGTCTGTGGGCATCGCCAAGCAATCCTGACCCAATCGTCGGGCATTTCCGACCTAGACCGGGCTTTCAACGCGGGAGGCGCGTGGGTCCGCTTTGCGAGACTTTTTTGCCGTTCAATCAATGGAAACCAAAGCCCGGAACAAGCCGAAGGCGCCGGGCCATCGCCTGCCCGCCCCTCGGGTAGGCGATTTGGTGAGGCTGGGTGTTCCCTCGTTAGGATTCATCAAAGCTGAGACATAAAGTGGCATGAACATAGGTCAGTATCGCCCACCCCGGGCAGGCGCTGGCCCGGCTTGCGCTTTGCGTCACTTCGGCCTCAATCCCGCCGTTCGCTGCATTTTTAACCAATGACCGCTGCGCTCTTGCCCGGCGATGTGACACAAAGCCGGGTTTGCCTGGCATATGACACCCGAAAATGGCGATCCCTGAAGGACTCGAACCCTCAACCTGCTGATTAGAAGTCAGCTGCTCTATCCAGTTGAGCTAAGGGACCGCTGCGCGGGGTTTTCCATCATCGGGGCCGGCTTGGCAAGCCTTCTGGCGCCCCTCTGTGTGATCTATTCCGCGACGGCCTCCACCGGCCTAGATCGCCTCGGCCGCCAGTTGGTCCGCCGCCTCGATCGCAATGGCGGCCATGCGCAGCGCGCTGTCGCGGTCAGTCGCGACCGCAATGAACCGTCCTGCGTGGCAGAACCGGGCACCGGGCACGCCGCTGGCCTGTTGCAGGTCCTGATCGCTCAGCCCCGCCCAGGCCGCAGGCAGATCCGCACGCAGCGCGAAACTGTCGTCGCTCTTCCGGATCCCCGTGATCGCCCAGTCGGTGTCGCGCGGGTGCACCACAAACCACAGGTGATCCGCCCCCGCCTCCAGGATCGCCGCACGAAACGGCATGCCCATCGGCAGTTCCAGCACCCGCGTCGCGCCCGCGAGGGCAATGGCATCATGGACAATCGTGGCCGCGCGCAGCTTGGCCGCCTTTCCGGCAATCGCCGCCTCGACAAAGGCGCGGGCGATGGGCAAGGCGGCGGTAAAGGCATCGTCATCCGCCTGCGGACTGCGGTTGTCGAAGACCGGTTTCAGCGTTTCCAGCAGCACCGGCAGGGTCAAGCCGGCAAGCGGCCCCGCAACGCCGGGGTCCAGCGCCCCGTTGTCCATCAGATCGACGGGCAGCACAAAATCGCGGTCAAACCCCGCATGGACCGCCTCAATGTCGCTCTCCGGCACGGCAAGGGCACGCAGGTAATCGCGCCCGTAACTGGCCCAGATCAGGCCAAAGGAACTATAGGGCTGGCCATCCGCCCGCAGGGGGCCGGGCACCTGATGGTGGTCGAAAATGCCCGCAGCGGGGTCGAACTGCCGCCCCACATCATAGATGATCCTGTCGGGGGCCGGGGTGATCCAGCGCGCTTCCCGGCTGCGGACACGTTCAGCCTCCGGATACAGCCGGGTCAGAACAACCGAGGACAACAGCTCATCCGCGTGAAAGCTCCCCGAATGGGTGACCAGATACCGGATTGCCGCTTTGGGTAGGGTCATGGGTGCTGCGATCCCGGATCACTGGGTTTCAAAGTGGATCGGATGTGACCCTGCCAACATGCTGGTTTTCGCAATCCGGTCGCATCACCGGTCATGTCCGGCCGATCATGGATGATCCGGCTGCCGGCCACAGGCCCGGCTTCAGTGGGTCCAGGCACCGCGGCGGCCGGTTGCAAAATTTTCCCCGTAGCCGCCGGGGCGGACATTCGGCTTGCGCTTGTGCGGCTCTTGCACCTGGGCGTCGATGCCGTGCTCGCGGGCATATTCAACCGCCTCTTCACGCGTGTCAAAGCGCAGTTTCACCTGCGCCTGCGTGTCGGACGAAGAGGTCCATCCCATCAGCGGATCAACTTCGCGTGCCTCTGATGGTGCAAATTCCAGAAACCACATCCGTGTCTTTGCCGTGCCTGATGACATGGCCGTGCGGGCGGGCTGATAGATGCGTGCGCGCATGAGACGCTCCTTGGTCTGTGTTGCGATCCTGTATCGGCCATTCGCAGGTCTGGGGCAAGGCCTTCGTCGGGATAATGCGGAATGCCCCTTACAAATGCTGCGCCGCAGCATTATCTTGGTATCAGTTTTCGAAAGGAGCTTTCGATGTACCCTGTAAATCTGATTTCCCTGTCAACCAATGCCGTCCTGCTGGCGTTGGAGGCGCAAACCGTCATGGCCCTGCGGCTGATGGCCATGGCCGGGCTGATCCCGCAAAAGGCGGGCGAAAACACCCGCATGGTCTCTGAAAAGCTGCCCGCCCTGAACAAGGCCAATGCCGCGGCAAGCAAGGCCATCATGGCAGGCAAAAGCCCCGATCAGGTGATATCCGCCGCAATGGTCCCGCTCAGCCGCAAGGTCAGGGCGAATCGGAAGCGCCTGATGAAATGACACGGGGTGTCGGGAATACTGCTGACACAAGCTGGCAGTTGCCCGCCATCCCCCCTTGATCCTGCCGCCAAAAACGACACCTATGGGGCTCCCCACCCGAGGACGCCACAGATGCCCTACGCCCAGACCGACAGCTCTGAAATCGCGCCGATTCTGTCCAACCCCGCGCCCGACGTGCGCAACCGCCCCAAGCTGGAGGGCGGAAGGCGGTTTCGCCTGCAAACGGAATTCGAGGCCGCGGGCGATCAGCCCACCGCCATCGCGGAACTGTCGCAGGGGGTGAAAGACGGCGAAAGGGACCAGGTCCTGCTGGGCGCCACCGGCACCGGCAAGACCTTTACCATGGCGCGGGTGATCGAAGAGACCCAGCGCCCCGCCATCATCCTGGCCCCGAACAAGACGCTGGCAGCCCAGCTTTACGGCGAATTCAAGGGGTTCTTCCCGGACAACGCCGTCGAATACTTCGTTTCCTACTACGATTACTACCAGCCGGAGGCCTATGTCGCCCGGTCGGACACCTATATCGAGAAGGAATCCCAGATCAACGAACAGATCGACCGGATGCGCCATTCGGCCACCCGGGCGCTGCTGGAACGCGACGATGTGATCATCGTGGCCTCGGTCTCCTGCATCTATGGCATCGGGTCGGTGGAAACCTATGGCGCGATGACACAGGACCTGAAAACAGGCTCCAGCTATGACCAGCGTCAGGTCATCGCCGACCTTGTCGCCCAGCAATATAAACGCAACGACGCCGCCTTTCAGCGCGGGTCGTTCCGGGTGCGCGGCGACAGCCTTGAAATTTTCCCCGCCCACCTGGATGATCGGGCCTGGCGGCTGTCCTTCTTTGGCGAGGAGTTGGAAAGCATTACGGAATTCGACCCGCTGACCGGGGAAAAGACCGATACTTTCGACCAGATCCGCGTCTATGCCAACAGCCACTATGTGACGCCCAAGCCAACGATGTCCCAGGCCATCATCGGCATCAAGAAAGAGCTGCGCACGCGGCTCGACCAGCTGGTTGCGGATGGCAAGCTGCTGGAGGCGCAGCGGCTGGAGCAGCGCACGAACTTCGACCTTGAGATGCTGGAAGCCACCGGCGTCTGCAACGGCATCGAAAACTACTCGCGCTACCTCACCGGCCGCGCCCCGGGCGAGCCGCCCCCGACCCTGTTCGAATTTATCCCGGATCATGCCATTGTTTTCGCGGACGAAAGCCATGTGAGCGTGCCGCAGATCGGCGGCATGTACAAAGGCGACTACCGGCGCAAGTTCACACTGGCCGAACACGGCTTCCGCCTGCCCTCCTGCATGGACAACCGCCCGCTGAAGTTCGAGGAATGGGATGCGATGCGCCCGCAATCCGTCTTTGTCTCTGCCACCCCCGCGGCCTGGGAGATTGAACAGGCCGGCGGCGTGTTCACCGAACAGATCATCCGCCCCACCGGCCTGATCGACCCGCAGATCGAAATCCGCCCCGTCGAAATGCAGGTGGACGACCTTCTGGACGAGGTGCGCAAGGTGGCCGCCGATGGCTACCGCACGCTTTGCACCACGCTGACCAAACGCATGGCCGAGGATCTGACCGAATACATGCACGAACAGGGCATCCGCGTGCGCTACATGCACTCCGACATCGACACGATCGAGCGGATCGAGATCCTGCGCGACCTGCGGCTGGGGGCCTTTGACGTGCTGATCGGGATCAACCTGCTGCGCGAGGGGCTGGACATTCCCGAATGCGGGCTGGTGGCGATCCTGGACGCCGACAAGGAAGGCTTCCTGCGCTCCGAAACCTCACTGATCCAGACCATCGGCCGCGCCGCGCGGAATGCCGAGGGGCGCGTCATCATGTATGCCGACCGCATCACCGGCAGCATGGAACGCGCCATGGGCGAAACCGAACGTCGCCGCGCCAAGCAACTGGCCTATAACGAAGAACATGGCATCACCCCGCAGACGGTCAAGAAAAACGTCGAGGATATTCTGGCCGGTCTCTACAAGGGCGACGTGGACATGAACCGCGTCACCGCCAAGGTGGACAAGGCCCATGGCGGCAACCTGCAGACCGTGCTGGAAGGGCTGCGCACCGACATGCGCAAGGCGGCCGAGAACCTGGAGTTCGAAGAAGCCGCCCGCCTGCGCGACGAGGTCAAGCGGCTGGAGGCGGTCGATCTGGCCATCGCCGACGATCCCATGGCGCGGCAATACGCGGTGGAGAAAGCCGTCGGCGACGCGCAAAAAGCCTCAGGCCGCAGCACCGGCGGCCGCGGCGGCATGCGCGGCGGGAAAAGCCGGTATGGGGGGAAGCGTTGAGGTGACGGGTGCGCAGCGGAGCACGGCTTCAACCTTTGAAGCGAAGACGCTCGGGCTCAGTCTGGAATTTGAGGTTCTCTATGGCTTCGATGACGCCAGCACGAATGCGCGAGCCAAGCCAGAACCCTAAAAGAAGTTCGCTTGTTACTTTAGCTCTAAGCCACCTTTCCAACGCCCGACAAATCCCCGCGACCCGCCAGCAGCCCCTCCACAGAAATATCTTCGTCCAGCGACTCCCAATGCAGTCCGAATGGGCTGATCTTTACAGCGTCACGCTCTGCTTTCGTTGCCCCCAACAAACGTGGAAACCAAGCCAAGGGCACACCAATCACGCGACCATCCGACAGGGCAACCCACATCTGATCATCGTCGAAATGCACCTTTTCAGCCGAAATGGTCATACCATGCTCCACTAATGTCTTCCTGCCGTTCTACCACGATTTGCACCAGTTTGCGCAGGGTTTTTGAATTTAGTCCTGCACTTCTCGCGAGTTCGACCTATGCTCCGACCCAAAACTTGGCTTCACCATCCGCGCTCACCGCATGAACATGCACTGGTTCACGCGGGTCTCCCTCATTTGAATAGAAAAGAAGCGGAACCCGCCCTGTCGAAAGATCGTCGGCATAATACGAACTATGTCAGAAATCACGAACAGGACCAGAGCTTTACAACGCCCACCGCCCTCGACCACGTTTTCTGCAAAAAAATCAACAAAAAGGCGGGCCATCCAGCCCGCCTTCCGCATTCAACCGCCTGTCAGGCAATCACATCCAGTAATACGGCACGCCGTAATGATCGAACGTCCGCCGTTCCCAGGCGCGATCGCTTTGCCAGCCCTCGGGGCGCTCGGGCGCGCCTTTCAGGGTGTCGGCGTCGATGTCGGTCACATAGCCCCCGCGGGAGGGGTCGTAGCGCAGGGCGTTCCACGGGATCGGGTGATGGTCTTCGCCCATCCCCAGAAATCCGCCAAAACCCATGACCGCATAGGCCACATTGCCGGATTTCTTGTCGATCATCAGATGATCAATATGGCCGATCTCGTCACCCTTCGTGCCGAAAACCACCGTGCCGTTCACATCACTGGAAGAAACCAGAGATGCAGTCGAAGACATGTCATTCATAACGTGTTCCTTTCTTGAGTGCGTGTCTGACAGGAAAACGCCCCTGGCGATCTTCGGTTCCGCAGCCTGCTGGCCACAGGCGGATAACAGCGCAGGCGCAGGACCGATTGATCCTGATCAGTCGTCGTCCACCTTTTCAGGCAGGCCGTCGTGGTCGGTACTGGCATAATCCTCCAGTTCCGCCTCGGTCATGGTCTCGTACATCTCTTTCGACGCGCCCTGCAGGTCGGACACCCTGGTCTCGCCACGTTTGGCAGAGAGGGCGGCACCGGCGGCGCGCTGCTGGGCTTTGGATCGGGCAGGCATGGCTGTTCCTTTCGGTTGAGGTCGGGTTACCCGCTCAACTCAGGTGGCCGCAGCGATGTTCCGCAGATCCCGCCTTACCCGCTGAACCCTGTTTCCAGCACCACCGGCACGACGATTTCTTCCTCGTCGGTCAGATGGCGGTTCAACAAGGTCGTGAACCCGTTCAGACGATCCAGAAACGGCCCGATCTCGCCGCCTTGCAGCACGGCATTGGCCCCATCGGCCATCCCGTGCAGCAAACCGTCCATCGCCTCATGATCCGTCTCCAACAGCTCAAAGCCGCGTTCCAGACGTCCATCCAGCGTGATCAACTGCGGAAAATAATGCTGATCCTCGATCTGGTGGTGACCGTGAAGCTGGTTCAGCAGCATCCCGCCATATTGCGACAGCCGCGGCGCATAGGTGGCAAAATCGACGCGGCCATCGGCCAGCGCCTGCGCGTCGCTCTGCAACAGCTCGGTCAATTGCCGGAACATGGCATGCCGTTCCATCCAGAAGCGGATCATCTCGCCAAAGTTGGCATGCGCCTCCCAATTTGCACGCGGATAGGCTTCGGCCAGAACCCGCAGGGCATCCGGCAGGCCATTGCGCCGGTCAAGCGCCAGTTTGGGGTCAGAGATCATCCGCATTCCATAGCGATTACAATGCGCTGCCGCAAGCTGCGGAACTTTTTCCGATCACGTGGAGTTTATCCAGCAATACGCAATATGTGATTCAAGGAGACACCCAATGGAATATGGCCTCTTCGGACTGATCGTCCTGATCGCCGATATCTACGCGATTTATCAGGTGCTGACATCAACCGCGTCAACGCTTGCGAAAATCATCTGGACCGTCGTCATTCTGGTGCTGCCGGTGCTTGGCTTCATCGCCTGGCTCATCCTCGGCCCCCGCGGCAGCCGCGCGACGATCTGAACCCCAGACATTTACGGATCAGCCCGGAACCCTGTTCCGGGCTTTTTCGTCGCCCGGCCTTTTGCACAGGGCCAGGGCCGGTAATCCTTTTTTAATTTGAATTAACCAAGATCATCGCAGGAGTATGCGATGCCTGTCCTGGTTTATGCCCTGATCTTTCTCTGCCTGTCCGGCCCTGCACAGGCAGGGGCCTGGATGAGAGAGAAGGGCACCAGCTTCGTTTCATCCACCTTCACCCTGAACAAATCGCTCGATCAAAGCAGCGGAACCTACATCGAATACGGATGGCGTGACGACCTGACCATCGGTGCCGACCTCAGCTTTGCCAACAGCCATCTCGGCCTGCAGTCCGGTGCGGTCACGCTTTTCCTGCGGCGCCCGCTGAGCCGGCCAGACGCGACGCACAAATGGGCCTATGAAGTCGGGGCAGGCAGCGCCTGGGTTCAGGATCTGATGTTGCCCCACGTCAAGCTGGGGCTGTCCTGGGGGCGAAGCTTTCAGATCGGGCAGAACTACGGATGGATGGGTGTGGACAGCGCGCTTTACTGGGACGTCACCTCCGGCCGGCGCGCGGCGAAACTGGATGGCACTCTGGGGTATAATTTCAGCCAGGTGACATCGGGCATGTTGCAGGTCTACCTGGCCCGGATTGATCAGCAGACCTATGGCACCTTCGCCCCTTCGATCCTCATCAAGCCGAAAAACCGCAATTTCCGAATCCAGATCGGCACCGAAACCCCGTTTGACAATCTGTCCTCTACATCAATCAAGCTGGGGTTATGGCGCGAATTCTGATGGCAGGCCCCCTCCGCCCTCTCAGACGGGGCCTGCCGGTGCATTCAGCGACTGTCCATGCGGACCGTCACCTGCACCCGCCCGCGCAGCGCGGTCGACCAGTTCAGCCGTATCTGGTCGCGGTTCCCGCCAATCGCCACATCGGCATAGGGTGTTTCCCACTGGCGCACATTGTTGTCATTGCGCAGGGCCCCCTGCGGCAACACGCTTTCCACCTTCAACGCCTCGCCTCCGAAAGGCAGGTATCCGGACATATCAATGGTCCAGATGTCAGATGCCGTATTCTGAAAAAATTCGACCTTGGCCGGGCTTTCGACCTGATAGGTCACCGCGTGAAAGGAATTCTCGGTAAACACCACGTTCTTGCACCTTGAAAGGTCGAGATCCGCAAAGGTGGTATCGACCCGCTCTGCCCTGTCGATGGTGCCGTTCAGGCTGCGGAACCGGTTGCCCGTGATCGACACACCACTCAGGAAATGCCCCGCCCCATGCGGCTTGACCACGATATAGCTGAACCAGGGGGCCACCTCACCCGACAGAAAGATATTGTCGGTGACGCTGAGCGCACTGAACGAATATTCAGAATTGAAGTCCGGCGCCGGGTCCTGCTCGTTGGTCCATTCGAGAAAGCAATTGTCCACATAATTGCCCGAGAAAATCGAACTGACATGGGTATTGGCAAGGATGATGCCCGCCGAGCGGACCCCGTTGTTCACCTCGTCACCCTGGAAAAAATGATTTCCCGTGATGATGCTGTTCGCCCCGCCCAGCAGGCCGAAATGGCGCAGACGCGTGGCGCGGTTGTCGCGCAGCTTCACATCATTGGCATTGGCGTTGAACCCGATGGTCGTGCGCTGCGACACCGGAATCGCATCTTCCGCCGACAGGAACTGACAGCGGTCGATCAGCATGCCCTGACAACCACCGCCGATAGAGGTGATCCCCCGGTCTGCCGGGCGCGTGATGAAGCAATCGCGCAGGTGAAACGCCGTGCCCGACAGGGCCAGCATGATCGCAGACGACCGGTTGTTGCACTGGAACTCGATGTCGGCCAGCACGAACTTGCTCAGCAGGCTGAAGCCGCTGAAATCCAGCATGTACTGGAACTTGCGAAAGGTGAAGTTCTGCGTGCCGGAGGCATCGTAAAGCGGCGCGTTCAGCTCGATCTGCCCGGTCGCCACGTTCTTGGACCGCACATAAATCTCGCGGCCCACCCCGTTTCCCTCCACCAGGGCACCGACAGGGATGTTGGCAATGTTGGTGACATTGGTCAGCCGTTTGTTGTTGCTCGTGCTGTAGGTGGCCTGCGAGGTCACAACTTCCGTGTCCCAGGCACTGCCGCTTGCCGCCTCCAGCTGGCCATTCCGGATCACCCGGCGCGTCGCATAGGAATTCTGCCCCGGCACCGCCGCCTGCATGTCAATCGGCCCGGTGATGGTCACCTTGCGCCCGCCCAGATCCAGCGTCTCGTGATCCGCATTGTTCAGCAACGCCTGGAAGGCCTTGCGAAAGGCCAGTTCTTCGTCCTCGAAGGCTTCGATGTAATTCGGCAGGTCGAAATTGCGGCGCAACACCAGAACGGCACTGGTCGGCATGCTCAGCTTGCCCTCGAATTTCACATTGCTGTCAATCGTCACACTGGAATTCAGCCGATAGGTCCCGGCCGGCACAAAGACCGTGCGCCCGTTGGCCGCCGCATTGGCCGCATCGAATGCGGCGCTGTCATCGGTTGTGCCGTCACCGATCGCGCCGAAATCCACCACATCCACCTGGCTTAGCATGTCGCGCAGGAAAACCGATGTCACATCCTCGATCTCGATGTCATCGACCCGGATGATCCCGCCGTTCGCGCCCACCAGGTCAATCCCGAAATGGCCGTAAACCGGCTCTGTGCCCCAGACCAGATCGACCCCGCCGCGATCACCCGCCCCCACGATGGCCGACACCTCGACAACCTCGCCATAGCTCGTCAGCGTGACATAGGGCGCAAACCCCGCAACATTGTTCACAAGCGTCCCGTTCGCGCGGGCCGCATATCCGGCGATGCGCACCGACGGCAGATTGCCACTGATCGCCTTCACCCTTGCCCTGATCTGCAGATAGCACCCCGGCAGCAGCGGGGTCTCGCCCATGTAACGCAGCTTCTGCGTGTTCTGCGTCTTCAGCAGCTCCAGCGCCCCCCCGAAATCCTGATCCGCAGGAACAAAAGCCCCATTGGCCGAGCCTTCGTAAGTGTCCGAACCCGGCGTCCCATCGCCGCTTGACCAGACATCCAGACCTTGCGCAAACGGGGTCGGCATCAGCACCACGCCATCGGTAATCGCCTTGTTCATCAAATATCCCTTTCTCCGGCAGCGCCACGGCACCCAAACCGCCAGCACCCCGTCTGGTTGACCTCAGACCCGGCGATTGCCGACCCGTGGACAGGGAAATATCAATGAAATCTTAAGCAGCGCTGAGACCGGCGCACGGTCTTGGCGCAACGCCCGCTGTCAGGCCGTCGCCCCCGGCGCATCCAGGATCTGCACGGCACCGATGCGCCAGCCCATATCCGTCTCTTCCATCTTGTAATCCAGGATATGGGTGAACCCCTTGGCATCGGTGATCTGCACCTTCTGCCACATCGACCCGCCCCGCTCGCGCAGCTCCAGATAACGCACTTCGGCAGGGCGCCAGACCATCGGATAGCCCTGCGTCACCATGCGCTGGAAATTCTGCGGTGACTGGAACAATTGCTGCAAGCTCGGCGTGGCATAGGTAAATGCCGTCGCGAAATCATCCGCCTTGAAGGCTTCGAACTGACTGTTGATCGTGCCTTCGATCTCGGTGGATTGCGCGGCGGCACCGGTGACGGACATCACCGCCAGCATCAACGCCCCGAGCATCCTCAAAAACCCTGTCCGCATGACCTCTCTCCTGTTGGCTGTGTGACTAGAGCGCCCGGCCTTTAACCTTCATCATCCTGTGACTCGAATGTCCCGAGAGCGCCGCAGGCGCGGCAGGGTATTCGTGTCTCAAGTCTAAGGTCGGACGCTCATATGGTAAGTCACGGCGCCAACAGGACAAGAGTTTCAGCCCGCTGTCAGCTTGCCCGCCAGCGCCGCGTCGATCAGATCGGCCGTTTCCGTCACACCGTAAAGCGCGATGAACCCGCCGAAACGCGGCCCCTGCGACGCCCCCAGCAAGACCTCGTAAAGCGCCGTAAACCAGTCGCGCAGCGGCTCGAACCGCTCTTTTCCGACGGCAAAGACCATGCTTTGCAACGCCTCCGCATCCAGCCCGCCGTCCCAGGACCGCAGGTTGTCGCGCAGCTCTTCCAGGGCCTCGCGCTCCAGGTCGGTCGGGGTGCGGAACACCTTGTGCGGCTTTACGAAGTCATTGAAATACCGCACCGCCTGACCTGCCGCCGCATCCATGCCGGGGTTCTTTTCCGGCGAGGCATCGGGCGCATAGCGCTGGATAAAGCCCCACAACTGCCCCTTGTCCTCGGCCGAGGACACGGACGCGAGGTTCAACAGCATGGAGAACGGCACAACCATATCCGACTTGGGCACATCGCCCCCGTGGATGTGCCAGACCGGGTTGTTCGCCCGTCCCGCGGCGTCCTGCGTCTCATAGGCGCGCAACTGCTGGTGATATTCATCCACGGCCTTCGGGATCACATCGAAATGCATCCGTTTGGCGGTCTTGGGCTTGAGAAACATGAAATAGGCCAGCGATTCCGTGCTCGCATAGGTCAGCCACTGGTCAATCGAGATACCATTGCCGGAGGATTTGGAAATCTTCTGGCCATTCTCGTCCAGGAACAGCTCATAGCTGAAATGCTCCGGCTTCCTGCCGCCCAGGATCTCGCAAATCCGGTCATAGATCGCGGTATTGGTGGCATGTTCCTTGCCGTACATCTCGAAATCCACGTCCAGCGCTGCCCAGCGCGCGCCGAAATCGGGTTTCCACTGCAATTTCACGTTCCCGCCGGTAACCGGCAGGGTCATTTCCTCGCCCTCTTCGGTATCAAAGGTGATCGTGCCATCCTTGGCATTCACCTCGCGGATCGGCACATACAACACCCGCCCCGTCTCCGGGTGGATCGGCAGGAAGATCGAATAGGTCTGACGCCGCTCCTCGCGCAGCGATTTCAGCATCACCGCCATGATCTCGTCGTACCGTTCCGCCGCGCGCAGCAGAATCGCGTCGAACTGGCCCGATTGATAGAACTCCCGCGCCGAATAGAATTCGTATTCGAACCCGAAAGTATCCAGGAACCGCCGCAGCATGGCGTTGTTGTGATGGCCAAAACTCTCATACGTGCCGAAGGGATCCGGCACCGATGTCAGCGGCTTGTGCATATGCTCGGCCAGCATCTCCTGCTGCGGCACATTGCCCGGCACCTTGCGCATCCCGTCCAGATCGTCGGAAAAACAGATCAGCTTGGTCGGAATGTCCGAAATCTCCTCAAAGGCGCGCTTGATCATCGAGGTCCGCAGCACCTCGCCAAAGGTCCCGATATGCGGCAGGCCAGAGGGGCCATAGCCCGTCTCGAACAGCACAAAACCCTTTTCCGGTGGCTTGTTCTGATACCGTTTGAGCACCCGACGCGCTTCTTCAAAGGGCCAGGCCTTGCTGCTCATCGCGGCGTCACGCATATCAGACATCACATTTTCCATCATTGGCACCCAAGCGCCCAATGCGCGCAGGTCAGGCCGCTTCCTATTGCGCCGGGCGGACCGGGTCAATAATCTGTACCCAACACAGCATCAAAGGAAGTTCAATGCCTGACGATCCCTCCCTGTCGCTCAGCGCGCAGGACAGTCTTGTCGCGATGATGGTCGCCGTTTCCGCGTCTGACGAGCACATCAGAACCACCGAACTGATGAAGATCCAGTCTTCGGTCAACATGCTGCCGATCTTTGCGGGCTATGACAACGACCGGCTCAGCACCATCAGCAAGACCGTATTCGACCTCTTCGAACAGGAAGACGGGCTCGACGCGCTCTTCGGCCTGATCCGCGAGGCGCTGCCGGAACGCCTGTATGAGACCGCCTATGCGCTGGCCTGCGACGTCGCCGCCGCCGATGGCAAGCTCGAAGAAGCCGAACTGCGTCTGCTCGAAGAAATCCGTTACGAGCTGAACATCGACCGCCTGCATGCCGCCGCCATCGAACGCGGCGCGCGCGCGCGTCACCTCAGCTGACGGCGCTTAGAACGCCCGGCCTTGAACCTGATACATTCAGTATCGCCGATGTCCCGAGAGCGCGAAGCGCGGCAGGGTATCGGCGATTCAAGTTTAAGGCGGGGCGCTTTAGTGGATCTTGATGTTCAGCAACACGCATTCGGAATAGAGCATGTCGATCTCGGAGGGGTGCAGCAGCCCCTTCTGACAGAACCTCGGCGTGGCAAAGGCGCGGACATCGTCCGGTTCGATCCCCTCTGCCGCAAACCTGCGGTCCAGTGACAGGATCGCCTCCCGTTCGGGCAGGACAGACGCCGCGATCTGCCTGGCATGCCGCGCAAACAGCGGCTGATCAGCCAAATACATGATCTCATGCGTGACATATTCATCGTGCTTCTTCTGCGGATAGACCACCATCACACACAACCCGTCCGGCGTTTCCACCGCCAGATGCCTGAGCCGCAGACCCTGATGATCACCGATGATCCGCCTGTCCTTCGCCGTCAGCCTGTCGCCCAGCGCCAGCGGATCCTCATGCACCCTGAACTTCGGCAGTTCTGACGGCAGCCAGACCAGCCGCTCGCTGTCCAGCACCTCCAGCCCCGCACGCTCCAACACGCTGACCGCCGCCTTGGCGCTGGAAAAATTGGTGACCGTGACCTCAGGATCAGAGGTGGCAAGCGCCATCATCTTGCCGCCAACCCCCTGCCCCCGCAGGTCTTTCAGCACATACCATGACGTCATGTCCGCCGTGGTCCGCACCCCTTCCGCCGTGATCCGCTCGGCATAGACCAACCCCAGAACCCCCATCAGCCGCCCGTTATCGCGCACCGTGATGGCATAGCGCCCCTCCGGGCCGCACCAACGCCCGGCCACCAGCCGGCGCCAGCCGTCGATGTCCCACTTGGCCTTCACAAAGACCGCGTTCATGAACTGCGCAACTTCCTCGCGCTCCGACGGCACGGCATAGGCAATCTCAACCAAGGTGGGCTCCTTTCAGGACCTGAGGCAGCGCGATCCAGCGGGTCGCATCCCGGAATGTCAGCCGCTCCAGCAAGGCGGCGCTGAAATCCCAGGTTGGTTCATCTGTCTGCAGATGATGGGTGACAAAGCCTGTCGGCTCATCCTTTTCGGCCTCGCCCAGACGGCGCTGACGCAGGTGCCGCACCGCCTGCTCCAGCGTCTTTTCCGTACCGGCAAAACGCGCGCCCTCTTTCCAGCGGATCGGGTCGATATGGCCGTTGAAATGCGGCAGCCCCACAGGATTCTCCGGCCGCCGGTCAAAGATCGACACGGCGTGATAGCCCAGACGCGGCAGGACCATCAGCGTCTTCTCCGCAATCCGGTTCCAGGGCGGGACAAAGACGGGCAGAAGGTTGGGCAATCCCGCCGCCACCATCCGCTGCCAGCCAAGCGTCAGATCCGCCTCCTGCAAGGCGATGTCACGATTCACCCCGACTTCAGAGGCGCGCGCGCCCTTGGGCTCGTGGTTCTTGTGCGAAAACCCGTGCTGCAACGCATAAACCAGCGGTGACGCCCCGAGGCGCGGCGCGAGGCCGGGATCAATCGCATGGGGCACCACAGCCAGATGCAAGGGGGCCGAAAACCGCTCTGCCAGCGCAATCAGCCGCTCCAGATCGGCGGTCGGTGCTTCGGTATCGTCATCCCGCCACCAGAAGGTGGGTATTTCGCCTGCCACACGCCACAGGCGCAGCTCTTCGTCCAGATCGGCCCAGCTTGCCATGGAAATCTCCTTCTGCCCCATGGGTCAGCTGCCGTAGAGCGCACCCCAGCGTTCGATCAGCGCCTGTTGCACGCGCTTTGCACGGCTGTTCCAGCCCTGCGCACCGGGCGGTCTTTCACGCTCCTCGCGGCTGATCTTGGCGCGCTCCCCGGGGTTGGATGCAAAAATGGCAAAGGCCATCACGGTGCCATCCGTCGCCGTCAGATATCCCGCCAGCCCGGATACGAAATTCAGCGTTCCGGTCTTGGCATCCACCGCAATCGGATGATCCTTCATCGGGCGTCCCTTGGCATCGCGCATGCCGAAAGGTTTCAGGATCGGGCGCAGCCCGCTGTCCTGCACCTTGACCAGGGCCCGCGCCATATCCAGCGCCGTGACGGTGCTGTCATCTCCCAGACCGGAGTGATCCACCAGCTTGGGTGCCGTCATGCCCAGTTCCGCCACCGCCCAGCGGTTCATCGCGGCGGCAGAGGCGCGCAGGTTTGCCGCCGGCTCCCCGCGGGCCAGCGTCGCGGCCATGCCCACCATTTCCGCCGTCAGGTTGGTGGAATATTTCAACATCTCGCGCAGGATACCGCGCAACGGCCCGCTGCGCCGGGTCACCAGCGTTTCGACCTGCTCGGGCAAGGTGTCAACAACCTCCGGCCGGTCCAGCTTGATGCCTTGCGACCGCGCCATGGTGGAAAACACATCCCCCGCATAAAGCCCCGGCCTGCGCACGGGCAACCAGCGCGACCCGCCGTCGCCCAGTGCCCCGCGCGCCACGGTCCAGTGATCCGTGCCGCCGCGATCTTCAAAGGTATAGACCGGCGCACTGCGGTCCTGCACCTGCATGGCCGCCATCGCCACCGCCGGACGATACTTGTCAGACCGCGCGTCCATGGCCACCGAATAGCTGCCGCTGGCCCGTTTCCATTCGAAATGCACCCGGTTGAAATTCAGCGCGATCCCCGACACCGCCGGGTTATAGCCCACATGATCGGGCTGCTCGGGATCGATCTGGCGCATCACCGGCAGCGCGGCCTCATAGATCTTGAAACCGCCCTTGACCGCCCGCACCCCCGCGGCTTTCAGGTCAGCGGCCATATCGGCCAGCCCGTTGGTATCCAGCGTCGGATCGCCGCCGCCCACCAGCCACAGGTCGCCCTGCACTTCGCCATCCTTGATCCCACCGGTGGCGCAAAGCCGGGTCTGAAACCGGTGATCGGGCCCCAAAGCCGCCAGCGCGTAAAGCGCCGTGATCGCCTTGGCGACGCTGGCAGGCGGGGTCCCTGCCTGTTCATTGCGACATTCCAGCCAGGCCCCGGTATCGGCCCGCGCCACGGCAAAGGCCACATCGCCGGTCAAATGCGCCTCGCGGATGATGGCTTCCACATCGGCCACCGCGCGTTTGTGGAAATCCTCCCCCCGCAATACGGGGCGCAGGGATGCGGTCGGCGGCTCGGCCAGGACGCCCCTGGGCATGGTGCCGAAGGCCGCAATCGAACCCAGAAAAAACCGACGTGAAACAAGCTTGCCCATGCGCCCGGTTAAACCGCACCTCGCGGTCTTCCACAAGCAGTCTCATTTCACATTTTACAGACCGTGAATGCGTGCTAGCAGGCCTGATGCAAAGTGCCGTTCTGATCATGTTTGTTGCCATGTCCCTGATCCCCGGCGGGGACAGCGCCGGTAAGTTGCTTACCAGCGGTCTGGGCGTTTCTCCGCTGTTCGTCGCATGGTCCCGCTTTGCCCTGGGCACCATGATCCTGCTGCCCTTTCTGCCACGCGGCAGCGATGCGCTGCTGCGCAACTGGCGCATCTGGGCGCGTGCGGCGGTTCTGGCCATGGGCATCTCCTGCATCCAGATGGCGTTGCAGACGGTCGACATCGCCACCGTCTTTGCCGCCTTCTTTGTCGGGCCGCTGGTCAGCTATGTTCTGGCGGTGATTTTCCTGCGTGAAGCCGTCACACCGCTGCGCAGCGCCCTGACCGTGCTGGGGTTTATCGGCGTGCTGCTGGTGGTCCGCCCCGGTCCGGACGGAGAGCTGGACGTGCTCTGGGCGGTGGCCGCCGGCACCTGCTACGGCACTTTCCTGACCATGTCGCGCTGGTTGTCCGGGCTGGGCAGCCCGATGGCGCTGACCTTTACCCAGCTTGTAATCGCAGGCCTTCTGCTGATGCCGCTCGGGCTGCTCAACCTGCCGACGATGACCCTGCCCATCGCCGGGCTGACCCTGGCTTCGGCCCTGTTCTCCATGCTGGGCAACCTTCTGCTGCTCTTTGCCTACCGCATTGCCCCTGCCACGCGGCTGGCGCCGCTGGTCTATTTCCAGCTGATCGCGGCTGTCCTTCTGGGCTGGATCATCTTCGGTGACCTGCCCGATACCTTCACCTGGGCCGGGTTGGCCCTGATCATCGGGGCCGGGCTGGCCTCAACCCGCCTGCGCTGACCAACCGCCCCGCGCCCGGATCGCGGTCGAGGAGGCATCGTTCATCGGCACGTTGATGAAACACCAGGCCGGCGCATCGGCCAGCCCCAGCAGATGACTGAAACGTCCCGGAATCCGGTAGGGCGCATAAAGCCCCGCCGCCCGGCTCATCCGCGCCGAAATGCGTTGGCCGGGGCGGGCCAGAACGCCAATCGGCACGGTCTCCATGATCCCGCGCCAGTCCTGCCACTGATGCAGCTGCGCCATGTTGTCCGCTCCCATCAGCCAGACAAAGCGCACATTCGGATAAAGCCTGCGCAACCTGGCCAGCGTCTGTGCCGTATAGCGCGTGCCAAGCTGGCTCTCGATATCGGTAATCTCGACGCGGGGGTGGCGCATGACCTCGCGGGCGCGGTCCATCCGCTTGTCCAGCGGCTCCGGCCCCCGGGTCTTCAGCGGGTTGCCGGGGCTGACCAGCCACCAGACCCGATCCAGACCAAACCGCTTGAGCGCCTCGGTGGTGATATGGGCATGGCCCGCATGGGCCGGGTCGAACGACCCGCCCAACAGGCCGATCACCTGACCGGCTGCGGCATATGGCATTCTATGGCGCAACAAAATCGGCCCCCGAATTTCTTCAGGGGCCGAAAGGAAGGGCTTTGCGCCCCATTGTCAATGCATCAGCCTACTTGTGCTTGACGAACTCGCCCGCACGCAGACGCGTGACATAGCTGTTCAGCTCGCGTTTCACGATCGGCATCAGGAAATACAGCGCAATGATGTTCACGATCGCCATGGAGAACAGCATCGCATCCGAGAAGTCGATCACCGGACCAAGGCTTGCCGCCGCACCGATCACGATGAACAGGCAGAAGATGATCTTGAACACCAGCTCCTTGGTATGCCCTTCACCGAACAGGTAGGTCCAGGCTTTCAGCCCGTAGTAGGACCAGCTGATCATGGTGGAGAAGGCAAAGAGCACCACCGCCACCATCAGCAGGACCGGGAACCAGGAGAACGCCTTGGCATAGGCGGCCGAGGTCAGGGCAACACCGCTGACATCCCCGTCGGTCGCGATCCGGCCTGCCTCGGCATTCCAGATGTAAAGACCGGTTTCCGGGTCGACGTTCATCACGCCACTGATCACGATCACCAAAGCAGTCATCGTGCAGATCACCACCGTGTCGATGAACGGCTCCAGCAGGGCCACATAGCCCTCTGTCACCGGCTCCTTGGTCCGCACCGCAGAGTGGGCGATGGCCGCCGACCCGATGCCCGCCTCGTTGGAGAAGGCCGCACGGCGGAAACCCTGGATCAGCGCGCCGGTAAAGCCGCCGACAACACCCAGACCGGTAAAGGCGCCCATGAAGATCTGCCCAAAGGCCCAGCCGATCTGATCGAAGTTGATCAGCAGGATGAGGATCGACACCAGCACATAGAAGATACCCATGAAGGGCACGACCTTTTCGGTGACCCGTGCGATGGACTTCAGACCGCCTGCAATCACGGCAAAGGTGACGCCCGCCAGGACCACACCGGTGATCCAGCCCGGATAATCACCCACCACACCCGCGATCTGCGCATGCGCCTGGTTGGCCTGGAACATGTTGCCCCCGCCCAGCGCGCCCAGGATCGTGAAGATGGAGAATAGAACCGCCATGAAGCCGCCCAGCGGCAGACCGCGCTCCTTGAACCCCTTGGTGATATAGTACATCGGACCACCCGAGACGCTGCCGTCCGGGTATTCGTTGCGGTATTTCACACCCAGCGTACATTCGGTGAACTTGGTCGCCATGCCAAAGAGGCCCGCGACCACCATCCAGAAGGTCGCACCCGGCCCCCCGATGCTGACCGCAACCGCGACCCCCGCGATGTTGCCAAGGCCCACGGTCCCCGACAGCGCCGTCGCCAGCGCCTGGAAGTGGCTGACCTCGCCCGCGTCATTGGGATCGGAATAGTCACCTTTCACCAGTCGGATGGAATGCACGAAACCCTTGAACTGGATGGCCCCGAAATACACCGTGAACACCACGGCACCGACCACCAGCCAAAGGGCGATCCAGGAAAAGGTTGTGCCCGGTACGGGCGCAAAGATGAAGGAAACGTACCAACCGGTGTAATCCGCAAAGATCTGGTTGATCCGCTGGTCGACGCCAACCGCCTCCTGTGCCGCGGCAAGGCCCGGCAGGACAGAGGCGATCAGGGTCAGTAGTACTGCGTATAGTCTGGACATGTCGAAAACCTCTGCTTCAGGGAATGATTGTGACCGGGACGCTCGCCGAAGCGACCAGCCGCCCCGTGACACCACCGAACAGGCGCTCTTTCAGACCGCGCGCACCAACCCGGCCCACCACGATCTGGCTGGCGCTCTGCGCCTTGGCGATATCCTCCAGAATATCCGCCGCATCGCCGTGCTTGACGACACCGGTCACTTCGAAACCGTCGGCCTTGGCCTGGGCGACAGCGGGGTCGATGACCCGCTCATGCGCCAGTTTCAATTCCTCTTCGCGGCGCTTGTGGCGCTGCTCGTTTTCCTCGGGTGTCTGGAATGAAAAGGGTGACCATTCAATCACGTAGCAGAGCGTGATTGAGCAATCCCCGATCATTTCGGCTCTGCTTTTGGCGAAAGCCAGCGCGCGTTCGCCGGCCTCCGACCCGTCCAGACCCACAACGATTGCGGTTTTTGACATGAGATGTTCCCTGTTGTCCCTGTGCCTTTGCAGCGGCGGGAAACCCCGTCCCTGCATGGACACCACTTCGTTTCCCCACGTAGGGCGGACATCGACCGACCCTCGCAGGTTAACAAAAGCGTAACAGAGATTTTGAATTCACATCGACTGAAAAAGTTCAGTTTCCGGTAAAAACGCCTAAAATCACCCGAATTCACAGCCGAAAGCATCAATTTCGCTTGGCAGATGCAGTCTAGTGCAGCCGAACTGCCTGCAGAAATCTTCTCGCCTCAGTAGAATCGACGCATGTCATCGGACAGTTCATGCCATCGGGCAATTCGCGCAGATATTGAAACATCGCACGGCATCGGGCCACGCCGGGCGTTCAGCGCGATCACGATCGGGACGGTCCTGCCTCAACCGCCCTGCCCGGTCGGGGTCGCCTCCTGCGCCAGCTTGCCAACAGATTGCCTGCCGGATTCCACCACGTTCTCGATTTCCAGCGTGATCTCCTTGGCCTGGTTCGACAGGGCCCTGATCTCCATCGCGACCACGCCAAAGCCCCGCCCCATGTCACCCGCCCTTGCCGCTTCGATAGAGGCATTGACCGACAACAGGTTGGTCTGCTGCGCGATGGTGTTGATACCCGTGGTCAACCTGTCGATCTGGTCCAGCAGGTCGCGCATCACCTCGACGGTGTCGGTCGTCTTGCGATGCTGTTCGGTCATATCGGTCAGGTAGGCGGTATATCCCTGTGCACCCGCTGCCGTCACGGACCGGCGCAGCGACAGCCGCGCATAGGCGGTGGTGTTGTCCTTGCAATGGATCGGCACTTCGCGGCTGGTGCCGACAATGCGGTCCTGCCCGGACTTGCGATGGCGGTCGACAAAACTGTCATGGGTTGCCCGCATATCAGGAGGCAGCAACATCTTGACGTTCTTGCCGATCACCTCGGCGCTGTCATAGCCCCACAACCGCTCCGCCGCCGGATTGAAGGCAGAGATATTATTGCGTTCATCAATCGACACGACCGCGTCGATCGCGTTTTCATGCGCATCGACCGGCTGGTCGGCCTGCGCATCGTCATCCCGGGAATCGAGCATTTTGGCTCCTTTCAGGTGCAAGCTAGTGCCGCAATGCTGAAGAATTCGTTTCCGGCAGGGCGCCTGCGCAGAAAACAGCGGCGCCTGCCGAGGTATCACCTGCGCGGCCACCCTCGTTTTACGACTGCGTTGATCTTGACCGATCACCGCGATATTGCGGGGCGAAACCTCTTTGACCAGACAGGAAACCGCAATGGCCGCCTATCAGTTCGTCTATCACATGTCCGGCGTCTCCAAAGCCTATCCGGGCGGAAAAAAGCTTTTTGAAAACATCCACCTGAACTTCCTGCCCGGCGTCAAGATCGGTGTCGTCGGCGTGAACGGCGCGGGTAAATCCACCCTGCTCAAGATCATGGCAGGCATGGACAAGGATTTCACCGGCGAGGCCTGGTCCGCCGAAGGCGCGCGCGTCGGCTATCTGCCGCAGGAACCCAAGCTCGACCCGACCAAGACCGTGCGCGAGAATGTGATGGAAGGTGTCGCCGCGAAAAAGGCCATCCTCGACCGTTACAACGAATTGGCGATGAACTACTCCGACGAAACCGCCGATGAGATGGCCAAACTGCAGGATGACATCGACGCGCAGGACCTGTGGGATCTCGACAGCCAGATCGACGTCAGCATGGAGGCGCTGCGCTGCCCCCCCGACGACGCTGATGTTGCCTCCCTCTCGGGCGGTGAGGCGCGGCGTGTCGCCCTGTGCAAACTGCTGCTCGAAGCGCCTGACATGCTGCTGCTCGACGAACCGACCAACCATCTGGACGCAGAAACCATCGCCTGGCTGCAACAGCACCTGATCGACTACAAGGGCACCATCCTGATCGTCACCCACGACCGTTATTTCCTGGATGACATCACCGGCTGGATTCTCGAACTCGACCGCGGCCGCGGTGTCCCCTACGAAGGAAACTACTCCGACTGGCTGGAGCAGAAGGCCAAGCGTCTGGCGCAGGAAGCGCGCGAGGACAAGTCCAAGCAGAAGACGCTGGAACGCGAACTGGAATGGATGCGCCAGGGTGCCAAGGCGCGGCAGGCCAAATCCAAGGCCCGGATCAACGCCTATAACGAGATGGCCGAAACCTCCGAGCGCGAGAAGCTGTCGCGCGCGCAGATCGTCATCCCCAATGGCCCGCGTCTCGGCTCCAAGGTGATCGAGGTCGCGGGGTTGAAAAAGGCGATGGGTGACAAGCTGCTGGTCGAAGGGCTGGATTTCTCCCTGCCGCCGGGCGGGATTGTCGGGGTCATCGGCCCCAACGGCGCGGGTAAATCGACGCTGTTCAGGATGCTGACCGGTCAGGAAAAGCCCGACGCGGGTTCCATCGAATATGGCGAGACCGTCGATCTGTCCTATGTGGACCAGTCCCGCGACGATCTGAATGCCGAGGATACCGTCTGGCAGGCCATCACCGGCGGGGCCGAGCTGATCAAGCTGGGCGATGCCGAGGTCAATTCCCGCGCCTATTGCTCGTCGTTCAATTTCAAGGGCGGCGACCAGCAGAAAAAGGTCGGCCTGCTGTCGGGTGGTGAGCGCAACCGTGTCCACATGGCCCGCCTGCTGAAAGAGGGCGGCAACGTCCTGCTGCTTGACGAACCGACCAACGACCTTGACGTCGAAACCCTGCGCGCGCTCGAAGATGCGCTTGTGGACTTCGCGGGCTGCGCCGTGGTCATCTCCCACGACCGCTTCTTCCTCGACCGGATCTGCACCCACATCCTCGCCTTCGAGGGCGAGGCCCATGTGGAATGGTTCGAAGGCAATTTCGAAGACTATGAGGAAGACAAGAAACGCCGCCTCGGCGCGGATGCGCTGGAACCCAAGCGGCTGAAACACAAGAAATTCGTGCGTTGACCTTTGCATAGCAAATTCAACGGGTGCGAGGCAGGGCTTGTTTACAAGCCCGTTCGCGCGCAGTCGCAATTTCCGACTTCCCTCAATTGAACGCGAGGGTCCATCACACACAGAAGGAACGGGCCGCTCAGCGGCCGTTCCGCCCTTACGAGGCGCGTGGCACCCTGGCGTCCAGCTTGCTGAACAGGTTGTCTTCCTGCTCTTCCTGAACGCCGCGCAGCAGATCGACATTCGCCTTTTTCGTGCGCAGCATGTCGCTGGCCGACACACCCGACCACAACCGCTGATCCGACAGCGTCGCCAGCCGGATCGCCGGCGGCATCGGCGTGCCGCTTGCCGTGGCATCCCAATCCGATGACAGGCTTGCGTTGATCCCTGTCAACACGGCGTCACGGTCGAACCGTTCACGCCCCATCACGACACCCATGAAACGCCCCGACCCGGTATAGGCCAGCCGCGCTGTACGGTGTTTGAACGCATCAACGGCCGCCCCCGCGACGGCCTCAAGGTGGTAACGGAACGCCATCGGGCTGACCGCACGGTGAATCCCCCGCAGGCCCATCACATCAATGGAAAACAATGTCATCGCATAGCAGCCTTCCGGCATCCGCAGCAGCGTGTTTTCCAGCGCCAGCAGATCCGTCACCTCCGGGTTGCTCAGCCTGACCGCCTCATCGAAGCGCAGCTTCATCTTGGCCGTCAGATCGGCCAGCGTATGCCGCGCCTCGCGTTCGCGGTGCAGGCTGTCGTTCAGCATGCTCGCCGAAACGATCCGCGCGCTCAGCTCCACGCCATCCAGTGGCTTGGACATGAAATCGGTGGCCCCGGCATAGAAGGCACGTTCCATCAGGTCAGGCTCGCGGCTGGCGGTGATCATGATGATCGGCGCGGTGCGATAGGCCGCTGTCTGGCGGATCGCATCGCAAAGCTCGATCCCGCCGATCCCCGGCAACATGACATCCAGCAGGAAACACTCGAAAGGGGCAATCGGTCCTTTCAGCAACTTCAGAGCATCCTCGCCCGACGTGCAGGTGGTCAGCTCATATCCCCGGCTGTCGGCCAATGCCCGTTCGAGCAGGTCGAGAATCACCGGATCATCATCAACGGCCAAAATACGCATGCGTTTTCCTCAAGGTTCGTCGGTTACCTGCGGCGCCAGATCGGTCATTCCGTGGCATCAGCAAAAGGTGGTGAGGGATCGGGGGCGTTTTTGCGACCAGATTAAGACAATTTTAAGATTGGGGACGACTTTGTGCCAACCTGGTCAGGAATATGCCGTACTCGCGTCGGCAACATGTCACGCTTCCCATTTCATGCCCTAAATGTCCTTTGATTCAAGACTTTAAGGCCAGAACATGCCGAAGGGCAAAACGTCCATCAGATCGCACCAAGGGGGCGTGAATCACCTGCGGCTGACCTTCCTGTCCGGCGCGGGGCGCGTTCCGGTTCACGGGAACTCTGTGCCAGCCTCCGCGTTTCCCCCAAGGGTCGGGAAGGCCCGTCAGCTATTCCGGCCTTTGTGCAACAACCGGCAGATATTTTAAGGGCCTCCACTTGTCATCGAGACAAACGCTCTGGAAAATGGATCATCTGCCAACCCCATTTACATGGAGCATTACATGCGCCGCCGTACATTTATCGCCAGTTCCTTGGCTGCCGCCGCCCTGCCACACGCCCTGAGCGCCCAGGCCGGAGCATATGACCCGACCCCTCAGGAAGTGTCGATCAAGCGCCAGTACCAACCCGGTCAACTGCTGATCCTGCCGCGCAGCCACTACCTGTATCTCGTCACATCCCCCGGCCGTGCGATCCGCTATGGCGTCGGCGTCGGGAAGGCCGGTCTGGAATTCACCGGAACCGCGACCATCGCCGTCAAGAAAGAGTGGCCCACATGGCGCCCCACCGACGAGATGATCGAACGCGACCCCCAGGCCTATGGCCGCTTCAAGGGCAACACCGATGCGCAGCCCGGTGGCCCCAGCAACCCGCTGGGCGCACGCGCGCTCTACCTGTTCCAGAACGGCAAGGACACCTATTTCCGCATCCACGGCACAACCCAGCCGAACTCCATCGGCCGGTCCGTGTCCAACGGCTGCATCCGGATGCTGAACGAACACGTCAAGGATCTCTACGAACGTGTGCCCCTGGGCACCAAGGTCACCGTTCTCTGAGAGACGCGACATCTTGACTGGAAAGGGGCCGGTACGATGTATCGGCCCGAGGCTGCTGACAAACCCGGAAACGGCTGCCGCCGGAGGTAAATCGTTCTTCTGCGCTCTGCGTTACGTTTTCGAACGAAGGGCCGCGCCCGAGCCTGGGAGGGCGCATTGAGACGCGCATTCGGAGC